>Ga0098038_1000571_pt1 | contig 16471 bp, 25 predicted proteins | sample 5B_taG_FD_75051 | JGI IMG/M metagenome (GOLD analysis project Ga0098038, IMG submission 75051) | Marine viral communities from the Subarctic Pacific Ocean - 5B_ETSP_OMZ_AT15132_CsCl metaG | ecosystem: Environmental > Aquatic > Marine > Oceanic | place: Pacific Ocean | collected 2015-01-08 | reverse complement strand
GGTTTTCTAAATCTACTCATATTAAAAATCAGGGGTAAATGTTATGTCAATTCTTCCAACACCTGGTGCATAAAATACTGTAAAAGTTTCTTCAGTACCATTTATCTCATACATTTCAGGTTCGAACATTGGTTGTTCAGGAAAGTTTCTTGCTATTATTTCTGCAAATTCATCCATTAGCCACCACCTAACATAGCTGCTAAGTTTGGAGGTCCAGCTTGTGGTTGCATCTGTTGTTGTTGCATCATCATAGCTTCTTCAGGACTAGGCTGTTCTCCTTGTGAAGAAAAATACTTTTCAAGTATTTCACCTTTTTTCTTAGGATTATTATAAATTTCTACAATAGCCATCATTGCTGTATTGTCACCTTGTTGTGACTTTTGTATTAACATTTGGTCCATAATCTCCTCTGACTTTTGTTTTGTAATTCTTTCATTAATAACAGTAATATTTTCTAAACCATCCATTTCTTGTTGCATAGTTTCTCTATCAATAATACCTGCTTGTAATAATTGAAGACCTGTGATTATTTTATTAGGTGCATCAAATGAAGCCATAGCTCCATACTTTCTTCTTGTAACATAATTTTTATCTATATCATTTTTTGGTGTATAAAATTCTGCAAAAGCTGCACCTTTGTATGTACCTGACAATGGTTTTCTTTTTTTACCAAGTAATACTTCATCAAGTTCTAATCTTTTGCTATCAACATCTTGTATAGCTTTACTTAATATTGTGTGATACTCAGTAACCATTTGACCAACGCCACTCTGTAATTCTTCTAAACCTCTACCAGTAACAAAAGAATTAGGAGATATAGCATCATCTTGTACAGGATATCCTGAAACAACTCTAAGCTGTCTTTCTAATCTACCAACACTTTCAAATAACTGATACGGTAAATTTGTAGCAGGTCTTATAACTTGTGAGCCTGGTGACAAATAGTTTATAGCGTTTCTACCTTTACGATATTGACCGCTTTCTATTTCACCAACAACATTTGTTTCTGTAAATACTGCATCTTCCATAGCTATAGAAGACAAAATGTTTATTTTTGCTAGCTGTGCCATCAAACCAATAACTTGGTCAAATTGACCTTGCAATCTATCAAAGCTGTATCTTTTAGCTACTACAAATGATGGACCTGATTTTAATGGATTAGGTACAAAATCTACAACTTTTTTAGAAGCAACATGTACTACATAAGTTCCTTCTATGTTCATGTATTCAAGTATTACATCTCCGCTTTCGTTTGCGTTTTCCCAACTACCATCATCACCATAGTGCATGTTGTATGCACTGTAGTTAGGTGAAGCATCTTGTTCTTTAGCATTAAAGAAAGACCTAAGTTCAGGATATAATTCAATTAAATTTTTAACAGGAACTTTTTGTATAATAGCTAATTCTTGTGGGTCTTGACCGTTTCCAAAATAACCAGGGAAACAATCGTATGGATTTCTTAATTCTGCTGTTGGATATAAATTACCATCTATATCTTTTTTAGTTGTAATGACCCATACAGCAAACCCATAACCAGGTAACCATCTAGCTACTTGTGGCAATTGACCATCAAGGTTTTGCATTCTATCGTATGAAGATACTATTCTTTCTAGCTTTTCTTTTTTAATTTTATTTCTAGAACTATCTCTACCATTTGTAATATGTACATCTAATGTTGGTGGTTTACCTAATTTTTGTGCAAGTCTATCTAAAGCAGATAACAATAAGTTAGGAGCAGGTATAGCGTATGCTTCGTTATTATCTAAGCCTGGTCCAAGTAATTCTCGTATCCCATCTTCTCCACCATTTAATATTGAACGAAATCTACTTCTATCTAACAACACATCATCATGCATTTGTTTCAAAGTTATTGCTCGGTCTATAATATCTTTAGGTTTCATTTATCTCCATGGTGCTTCATTCCAGCTGCTTTCATTATAACCAGTAAAGCTAGGTTTGTAATCTATTGCCATATCAGAATATGCTAATTTTGTCAAGGTTCTAACAACTTTCATTGGGAACCAACTTGCCATAACTATATCTGATTTAGCTTTACCTCTCGCAGAATTTTTGCTTGCAAAGTATGTAAGCTGTTTTGTATAAGCGATTGTCTTACTCTGTGCATCAGCATCTGCAAAAGGTAACGAAATCATTTTATCAGAAAACATAGGAGCAAGAGCAGTTACACCAAATCTTTCGTCCCATTTATTTTTATGAGTTTCGTGTCCTTCTAATTTTATACCCATAGTATTTGCGTATTCTCTAGTAGTTTTATCTTGCCTAATAGCTTTTTGAAATCCATTTTCTTCAATTATCCAATGGTAACAATTATATTTTTCATACCACAACTTTATTAAGTTCCTAGCTTCTTCAAGCCCACCACCTTGATGATTTTCTAAATCTACCATTGTTAATTTAATTTCACCATTGTGTGTTTCTACAGCCCAAAGAAATCCTGCTTGATAACCTGTAGCTGCAGGGTCAAGTCCTGCTACTAAGTAAGAACCTTGAGGTATATAGCCTAAACGCATATTAGGGTCGTAACATTCTTGTATTTGTTCAGGATTAAATAATCTAAGACTATCATTAAAGGCTTTGTTTAAATAAACCATTTCAAAATTCTTAAGACCACCAGTAGTCATAGCATCTTTCTTTCTGTTCATTAACCATCTAAAACTACGCTTATCTTTCCAAAGCATACATTCATAATGTTCTTCTTCTTCGAACTCTGCTATAGTACACATGCTATCATGTGCTTCTTCTACAATATGTTCCCAAGCATCGTTCTCTAATATTGCTGAATATAAATCTTCAGGGTGTTGCCTAGAACCTATTAGAACCATAGCTGTATGTTCCTCTTTTCTAGAACCTAATGTTGTAGTCCACCATTTTTTTGTATTCTCTCTTGATGCAGGTTGCATAGTAGAACTGTGGTCTTCAATGTCATCTGCAATAATTAAATCACAGTCACGAGAAAGTATTTTACCACCTCTACCTATACCAATCATTGTAGGAGATTTAATACCTGATACTGTTCTTGTAGATACAGTAAAACCATTTCTAGACCACATCTTTCCTGCTCTAGTTGCAGGTTTAAAGCTACCACCTGGTCCACAAAAATCTTCTTTAAGTTTTTCGTTTTGGTCTAATGTATCCATAACAGACATTACAGAGTTCATAGCAATATCTTCATTACCACCTACCCACATAATTCTTATGTTTGGATTTCTACATATAAGCCAAATAACAAAATGTATTAACAACTCAGTTTTACCATGTCGTGGTGGACTTAGTATCATTTGCTGACCACCATTAAGTAAAGCTTTGTTAATAGATTTTATCCATCGGTGATGAAATTTTGCTGTTTCAAAAGGTATGCCTTGTTCAGTTAAAAAGTATCTATCTCTAAAATTTTGAAAATCTTCAAGTGATTGTGCTGCATCATCAGACACTTCCCAACTTTCAGCTTGTTTATCCTTTTCGTAATCTTCTTTAAATGCACCTAGTAACCTTGATATGTGTGCAGCAGTACAACCTAATTCAGTTGCTATTTCTTGTCTATCCATTCTGTTTTGTATTAAGTCAATAGCATATCCTTGATTAACAAATTTATCGTATAAGGCACCCCTTCTAACTTGTGTTACTTTACCTTTATTAGCTTCTTTAACATCAGGTTGATAATCTCTACCCTGTTCTTTTAATCTAGCTTTTCTTTTTTGTTCTCTCCATGCACATGTTTTAGAACAATATTTACGCTGCCCTGTTGGGAGCTTCTCCTCACAATCAGGAGATACACAAATTACATTTTTTACCACTTGACTTTATTAGCCCAATAGGCTGCAGACATTTTTCCTTTTTTTATGTTCTTAGCATGTCTTGCTTTAAAAGATTTACGCTTTGCTTTAGATTTAGCATCTTGTTTTTTTCCTGCGGTTTTTGCACCTTGTTCACCAAATCTAATCATTTTAACCTTGTCACCTGATTTAGCTAATACTACATGTGATTTTGTTTTATGACCAGGTGTACGCTTAGGTTTGTTGTACCCTGAAAATTTTTCACCTCTATAAGTAACAGCCATTATTTTTTAGGTTTTCTTTTATATAAACGCTTACTATTTTTAGTATGTTTTTTACCTGTATGGATTTGACCATTAGGCATTTTATGATGAGCACCCTTGTACTCTTTACCTGATTTAGTATATACCTTCATTATTTTTTCTTCCTCTTTTTCTTTTTAGGAAACCCTGCTTTCATATTTGCATATGCTTTAGGTGATATAGTAGAGTTTTTCTTTGACCTACTAGTTCCTGCTTTTTTTCTTTTGTTTATATTATGATATAAACCTTTACGCTTTGCCATTATTTTTCTTCCTGCTCTTCTACATTGTTATTGTAATCCGTAACAAATTTATCTATTAATGCATCTACTTTACTTACATTAGGTTTTTTACTAACTAGTAAACTGCCACATGCATCAGATAATTCTAACGCCCAGGTTTTTAATAACTCGGGCGTATTGAATATGTTTTCTCCTTTTTTAATTTTAGGCATTAGTACTTAGACTTCTTTTTGCCTTTTGCCTTGTATCGTGTTTTTTTGCCTTTTTTGCTTATTGGCATATGTTCTCCTAACTATCTTGTTGTAAGCTATACAACCAAGATTAACACATACTTTAGAATGTTTTGACAATTTATATAAGTTTCCACAGCTTGAGCAGTTTGTAATTAACTTAGCCATTTCTATATTATACTAGACCTTGGAGGCGGTGTTAGGTTTTACCTCCTTTCCTGACACTGCTTCCTTTAAAAGATGAGCACTCACATATACGCTGCGTACCAGCCCTGTTGCTTGCATCGCTTCAATAGGCACAATAAGATTGCGTGAAAAAAAATTTTTATTTTGAGCATCTACAATTCTGTATGTACCTTCCATAATCCAATCTACTAAGTAAGGTAGTAACTCAGTAGGTTGCCAGTAAAGAAGTTCGTTGCTGGGATAAATCCAGTAGAACATAAAATCAGAGAATGTTTTAAATTGGCATCCTGCTTGTTTTGTACCATCATCTTGTACTATCTGTATCTCAAGTGCTACATTACCTGTATCTTGTGCCTGGGTGTCAGTTTTAACTTCTACATATCTAAAACCTAGTTTGTTATTAAGTATAAAGAAATCAGCACCTCTAGCTTGTTCATCAGGTCGTGCATCTCTAACTATATATAGATTTTTACCCTCTTCAGTTTGTTGTGCTTCGTAATATCCTTTTACTAATTTCTCACCCTGCTTACCTATTTCTAATTGTTCTTTAAAATCAAACATTTTTTCCTTCCTTATTTGTATTTAAATTATAGTAGGACTATAGTTATAAACACAGGTATTACAAATTAGTAGCTCTAAGGAATGATTTGTAAGAACATAAAAGGATACACAAGCCGATTAGCTACACGGTGTTAACTAGGGTAAAAGCCTATTACTTCACATATTTATTTGTTACTATTTTTAGTTCATTCTGGTTTGGGAGGGAGTGACACAGGGTTAGTTACGCACTCACTCTCACTATAAAAAAACAAGATTTCTTTCTTTTTTTACTGTGAGTGTGTTAAGATAGGACAATGGGAACGGTGGTGTAGACATCAATCTATACCTTCCTTGATTGTTCAAATGCCTGTAACATAAGACTACGCCACCCCCATACCCTCCACATTTACCAGCATATTTTTCTCTACTTACATAATGATACATAGGGGACGGCAGGTTAAATCCCCCCTATATCATGCACCTGTATATTACGCACAGTGCAGAGGGGGTTATTGTATATATAAACCTATATACTAACTTTCTCTCCTAATACATACCTATATACTTACTAATGTCCTATATTGTACTAAACCTACATGCCTTATTAATAACACCATATCTATCCAACTACTTCCTCATATACTTCCCATATATAGTGCCCCTCCAAGAAACATATAATAATAAAATACATATCCTACAACTAAATCAAACAAGTTTGACTAAAGTATAAAAATAAAATAAACCAATATAGTAAAATCGTATCCTCCCAAGCCACCCACCCCCAATTTTATTTAGAGTTTATTTTATTTTTAGTTAGTTATAGTTATTATTTTATAAGGTATTCTATCTTTTCTCAGGGACGCATTTTTTATCAAACAAGTTTGAACTATCGTACTATAAATAGAAAAAATACTACTATATATTATTATTCTATCTAATAAGTACTATGCTCCTATATAACAGATGAGTAAAGCTAAATTCTTAAAGAAGTACTACAATTTCTCATACACAAAACAAGACTAACACAAGTACTTCTAATAAGCGGTTTAGCTTGACTTCAAATGTTAAACTCGCAATTAGTACTTATAAGCTAATAGAAAGGATAACAAAATGGCTACTAAGCACACACTAAAATACTATACAGTCGATACTGAGGCTGTAATTTCCCCATACAAGAGCAAACTGAAAGGTGCTCCTAGCGATATGCGTATCGTTAAGTTAAGGGGAAAATACGCCTTTAAATTCTCCCCAGAGAGCGAGGGTAAAACTCGTTACATGATAGCTACTATCAACTCTAAAGGAGAATTTAAGAACTTAGGGATACTTAAACAATACGAAGCTGTACTTCAGCTAAAGGAATTGTTCGAGAACTATCCCAAAGTTCTAAAAAGAAAAGCATATACACCTAACAAAGACGGCTCTATGAATACTAAATTCATGGAACAGATAGGTACAAATGCTATCTCTGAGCAATTCGAAGAAGTTCCGACTTTGCAAGAATGTAAAGCCTTTATGAACTCTAAATTCTCAGGTAAAATACAGGATTACATGTCCTAATATATTAAGCATACGCCCTATGGGGCGTATGCTTTTTTTTATTTATAAGATTTTTTTTCTTATAAGATATACACACACACTACACCACAATCAGCTCATACCACACCACAATCAGCTCTATGCATATGCATATCATGATATATATATAATAATAATATGCATCAATCAATCATCAACAGTATATTTATATACACGACTAATCTACTACTACTTATATTATCTATGCTTGAACAAAAATAATTTTTATTTTTTTTTCTGTATAAAAACTTTATATATCGTATGCCTGCATACTGGAGTTATGCATAGGGTTTGTCAAATTTTGCCAGTTAATAAGTATCTATGGAAAGAGGAGATGTGTTAAATTTTTCTCAAGTCAAGTTTGACTTTTCTATTCACATAAGAAAGGTAGGTGTTTATTGTGGGTAAAAGATATAAGCGACCAAGTGTTCCTCGCACTAAGAAAGTATATGATGAGGACAACAACACTATTATAGATACAGGTATTCCTAATCTCAATGGTGTTAGAGAGTATGTACAGCCAGTACATAATGCTCTTGATAAGGCTTCGGTATGTAAGTACTGTAGCAAAAATCTAGTTCGTGGCTATATATGCCGTGATTGCAGGGAGTTAGAAGCCCCTGTAAAAAGAACTAGCATAGAGGAAAGACTTGCTATAGAGGAGGGGCTTAAACTAATGGCTCAAAGTAATGCTAATAGAAAGGCTATTAACAGAGCAGATAACTCCTGTATAGAAGCAGAAGATAGTGGTAATTGTAAGAGATGTAAGCAACCCTATAACGAAATGCGATACTGTCGTCCTATTAAAGTACAGGCTATTGATACAGCAGAGTACTGTAAGGACTGTGGTATGTATATACCAGCAAGTAAAACGACTTGCGACTTGGGTTGTTAAAGTAATTTAAGTGCTATCACTAGGGTTTATATAGGCAAGCCCTATCCTTGCCCCCTTATAAGTACGCCCCCTAGTGCGTAGCACTAAGTCTATTGGTGTTCATAGAAACTATATAAATATCTACAACTACAATCAGTAGGCTTAGTGCTATGTGAGGACATAGCAGTATTCGATAATAAACGGATACTTGTACGAGGTGAAGCCACAGTAGTAGGCGTTAGTTGTGATATCATTCACACCCTGTTGAAACTAACTACCGAAACTGTGGCTTTGCCATTTCTAGAAGGGACAATTATGTTATGTGATAATTGCAGGAAAGGTAAGTACACACAACTTGCTATTCATAGCAATGTTAAAAGCTCAGTACATGTTATTGTGCAGTGCTTTGAGTGTGGTTATCAAACTATAAAGAAACAAAATAGTAAGAGATTGGAGAAAGCATGAGTGAAGTATATGAAATGTACAGCACTGATAATAATGATGTCAATGTATTAACAGTAGATTTTACTTTTAGTACAGAGATAGGTAAAGATGAGGCGATACTACTTATAGACAGTATGGTATCAATGCTAGATGATAGCACTGATAGTACTGCTAAAGAGTTGTTAGACCATAAGCCTACATTTTTTGTTAAGAGTAGATGGTCTAAAGAGGAGGAGGATAGTAGTGGATAAGGCTACAAGGAAAGCTATTTCAAACCTACTTAAAAGAGTAGATATATTAGTAGCAGGACAGATGGCTATTGTAGAACACTTAGGAGAACAGTCTAAAGAATTTCGTACTAGGTTTATAGCAACGATACTTTCTAATGATGAGTTCAGAGAAGGATTTACTGAGTTTATTAATAACGATAAGAATGCAACTGATGCTGTAAAAACACAGATGATAGCAGTGAATGAAGCAGTAAGAACAGTTGATAACGAGGAGGAGGAATAATGAGCTGGGATAGTATGACACTTCCTAGTAATAACAGACCTGAAGCTGACCAATATGTACATTGTATTAAGTGCGTAGATGAAACTGGTGGTGTTAATGGGAAACCATATGAACAAAAGTTAGAAGTAGGCTTTAAGTTTGAAGGAGATACAACTATGTTATTAGTTAATTGTAAGAGGCACGATATACCTATTACACAAATTGAGTTAAACATAGAACAAGTTCCACACGCTAAAGACTGTCGTGGTTGTAATGATGGACAGTAATCACTGGTACATGGTTACTAACCCTGTGCTACATAGACAGATTGCAAGAGTAGAAGCTATGCGTTTTCGTAGAGAAAACCAAGAACAAGATGGAGTATTCTTTATAGATACTTTATTAGATACAGGAATAGCAGATGACTTTTGGATTTGTGATATGTGTAACGCTGTGATACCAGTAGATAAGCCAATTCCAATATGGAACAATAGTCGTGCTATGTGTAAGCAATGTAGGCACGACATAGAAACTAAATATGCTACACCCTACGACACAGTACAAAACTGTGAGTGTGGTTGTAGTGAGAATGAGGAGGAAGAATGACCTACAAAGTAGGAGATGAGATTAGTGATGAGGAAGTACAATACAAACCTTCAGGTAGAGGTGGTAAAGGTACTGCAGTTACTAATAGATATAAGCATGCACTAAACAAAGTGCAAAATTCTGAAGGTAAGTGGATAGTTATAGCAGTAGTTCCTGTTGATAATGTAACAGGTTCTAATGGACTACGAACTGATTGCACTTCCCTAAGAAGTTTGAACTTAGAGATGGAGTTCAAGACAGCTACTAGAAATGGTTACCGTTATTTAGTAGCAAGAAGTACAAAGCTAACTAAACAAGAGGAGGAATAGTGGTAGATGTACCTAGCGAGGAACAATTCGCTGAGTTCAGTAAGAACTTAAAAGAGAAAATGGAACGAGCTGAACAGCTTGGTCTTAAGGACTATCAACATATTAGTATGATGGCTGATATGAAACTACAAGGTGTTGGTTTCTTTTTCCCACCTGATGTAGATGATGAAGGAAACATATCTAAGAATAAAGATAGTGATAAGTACCACATAGCAGCAACAGACTATACTGACATACTCAATATGGTAGATAGAACTCTATGGTTCAATCGTATGGCTGATATGATGATAGGTTTATCTACTTTCATAAGCCAACAGTTTATAGGTATGGTTGATGGTGAAGCTGAGGATATAGATATGCGAAATACTATAAGAGAAAAGCTAAAGAAAGAGGGTAAAGACTATAGCGATTTTGCTATAGCATCAGTTCTTGTAATGGAAGCTACTGAATTTATAGTAACTAACAGAGCTAATTTTAGTGGCTTCTATGAGAGATGCTTAGTACATACTGAGCCTGCAATGATATCAATAGGTTCCATACCTACCATAGCAAACATTATGGAAGGTGGATATACTGATGCTTCAGGAAGTGTAGTAGATAGAAATAGAATAATTGATGAGATTGATAATGGTGTTACTGATGAGGACATTGTTAATTTCTTAAAGGATATAAAAGTAAAAGGAGAGGAGGAATAGTATGACTATTCAATACGAAGCAACGAGTAAGGTTAAAACTCATGTTGCTATTACCAAACCAATACTGAAGTACCTTAATGAGCTGTCCATTAAGAACGAGTACAACAGACAGATAGCAGAGTGGTTGTTTGAAAAGACACCACTAGGCGAACTAGCCTGTATAGATGATAGGTTTCCTATCTTTCTAAAAATGGCTATACCTCACAAGCACAAGCAAGGTGTTGAATGTGAGGAACACATTAGGACTATATGGGAATTTGTAATACTAGGTGACAGTAAGCAAACGCATTCTGTTGTAGTAGATATTCCCTTAGAGGCTTACAGTACACTTCCTGATGTACCACTTGTTACTAACATACAAGAGGAACCTATGGAAGTATGGAACGATATCAATGTAGAAAGACTTACTAATAAGTTCTTTAAAGACATTGACACAATGTTAGCACAAGAAGTGCAGTTGCAAGACCAAGACAAAGAGGAGGAATAGGTTATGGAACAGAATAACATATGGGAATTACTTAGTAAAGTTATTCCTTTTACACCGAGAGTATTGCTCTATGGAGTACCTGGTACAGGTAAAACATATCAAGCAAATACACTTGGACTAAGCAAAGAACAGGGTGTATATAACATTACACTCACACAAGATAGCACAGCAGCAGAGCTAATGGGACACTATATAGCTACCGATAGTGGTGGATTTGAGTGGCTTGATGGTGTTGGTGTTCGTGCTTGGAAGGAAGGTGCAAGACTAGTTATTAACGAGATAGACCATGCTGGTGTAGATGTTATGACTTTCTTACATGCACTCTTAGATGACCCTAAGTTTGCAAAGTTCACACTTCCTAACAAAGAGAAGGAAGTAGTAAAACCTACTGAAGGATTTCAGATAGTCGCTACTATGAACGGCACACCTCAAGATTTGAGTGATGCTTTAGGCGACAGATTTCCTGTAAAGATAGAGGTTAATGAAGTACATCCTGATGCATTGGAAGCACTACCTAACAAACTCAAAGCAGTATATGAGGATTACAACTACTCAGCGAACTTCTCTGTTCGTAAATGGACAGCGTTTGCAGAGTTGTTAGATAAAGGTTGTGCATTAGAAGTAGCAGCAAGGGCAATATTTCCTGATGACACTTCCAATATCATAGATGCTATGACGGAACTAGATAGTAATGAGTAACTTCCTAGATAATTTAACAGACAGGAAGTCTTTATTTAAAAAGAGCAAGGGTGCTTCACAAGAAGTACCCTCTACTCTTGCTAACCTTAGTATGCGTGGTAACAAAATAAGGAAGTACTCTGTTGTAAGGCGTGCTTCTTTGTTACCTTTACATAAGAGAGAGTTAGTTATTCCAAACTATCTTACTGAGGAGAATAAAGAACACACTCTTACACAAGTTGCTTATGCTAAGGCACAGTTGTTTGAGGACATGAAGTTCAAGAACAATGATGAAGCCCTACACATAGCACAGTTTCTTATTGCAGGAGTAATTGCTAGAAAGAAAGCAGACAGAGTTGCTAAAAAGATTGCTAAAGCATACAGTATAAATGTTTGGGATTACAGAAGGGTTATTGATGATAAGAAAGAAAAAGAAGAGAAGCTAAATAGCAATGAAAAGTTATTTATGCAGAACTCTAATTTTCATATACCATCAATGGCTATTGCGAGTAAGGAAAATATAAACAAGAAACTTATTGATATGTTGTTTGATAATACACCTATGTATGAAGTGTATTTACATTTATTAAATAGTGCAGGTGTAAGTAATAACTATGGTAGTGCTCGTACAGAAAATGTAAGAGAACATATCAAAGCTCATTTGCATAAGTACTATCCTGTAGGTATTAATTTACCTGATGCTACATTGGAGAATGACATCAATTATATAGAGGATTGCCTTACTACAATGTGGGGTATGATAAGAGAGGGTAAGAGATACTTAGAAGGTGCTAGGTTCTTTAACTGGAAGTATGATTATGAACTACATAAATATACTTCTACTAAAGCAGGTAAAGAAAGTATGCGTAGGAAAGTAAATATTCTTAGAAAGAGATTACTTGAACCCTATAAGTACACCTATCACAGCAATAGATACAATCAAGTAGCTCGTATGATGGAGGCTTATTCTGATTACATATCTAATAAAGATGATAGTAAAGAAACTGAGATGTATTCAGAAACTCTTATGGAACTTCCTAGTGAGCAGTACTTACAAGAGCTAGCTAATGCAGATAAGTTAGCTAAGGAATACGATGAAACACTATCGTTACCTGACAATGTTAGTAGTGAACTTGCTGATGATATCATGGAGAGTGCAGACAAACATGCTATAAGAGGACTTATAGATTATTACAGTAATCCAAGTGGTGTTCATGGTGTAGCAGATGTTAAGAAGTTTGTACCTAATGGTAAAGTTCCTAAAGCTATTAGACAACTATCAAAGATGAATAGTGATAGAGGTATTGTTCCTAAGAATATGTATCGTATGACTACTGATAGAAAAGTATTTAGTAATAGGAAAGTTATTGCAGGTGCTTCTATGATGATAGATTGTTCAGGCAGTATGGGGTGGACAAGTGATGACATTAGAGAAGTAGTTGAAATACTACCTGCTTCTAACATTGCAGGTTATGTAGGTTACGGCTTTAAGGAGGAAGGCTATGATGGTATGATTAGAGTAATAGCCAAAGATGGTCGTATTGATACTAAAGCTATTAGCGACTTACAAGAATACGGATTGAACTCTATTGACTACGAAGGACTTAAGTGGTTAGCAGAACAACCTGAGCCCCGTATCTGGATTAGCGACCAACAAGTAGTAGGTGTAGATGAAAGTGGTAACAGTGCTAATTTAAATAAGCAAGGCAGAGAGGAAATATTACGCTTTATGTTAAAGAATAATATTATTCCTATACGAATTAAAGAACATGTAAAAGACTTAGCTAAACAGTTGTCCCTGAAAAGCTAGGCTATAAGTAGTGGGGTAGGTTTCCTTTGTACCTACCCTTACTACTTTTTTTTATATATATATGCATATGCATATAGACTTTTTTTTATTTTTTTCTAATGCGTATGCATATGCTTACTCATATGATATACTAAGTGACATGAGTATAGATATAAACGATTTGCTTAAAAAGGCAATGGTCGCAAAAAGGGGTGGACATATCCCTTGGTATGATAAGTTACCTAATGAAGCTGTACCCTTCACTAATGGTATTCAACAAATGGTACAAGAAGGAAAGAAACCTGTGGCTAGTAGTGTTCATAGAATACTAACAGAGGAATTTAACATTGATGTTAGTAGGTCAAGAGTTGCTGAGTGGTTAAAGACACTACATAATGAGTAAGAAAAAAGAAGAACTTCTTTCCCTATTAGCAGAAGCTGAAAGTGAAGCTATCAAAGACCTTAAGCAAACTAATCAAAGGTTATTAAAACAAATTGATAAGTTAAAGGATAAGAAAGCTGACCTAGTTGAAGCAGTATATATGGGTGCAAAAGATGGTATAAGTACGCTTGACCTACCAAAAGTAAAAGCACCTGCTAAATCTAAAACAAAAGGAGAAGAAATCTGTGTGCCTTTACTTAGTGATATTCAATTAGCAAAAAGAACACCTACTTATAATAGTGACATAGCAGAAGAAAGAGTACTTCGTTATGCTGATAAGATAATACAAATAACTAGAGTTCAAAAAGCTAATCACTCTATAAAGAAGTGTGCAGTAATGTGCCTTGGTGACATCGTAGAAGGAGAGCTTATCTTTCCTGGACAAGCACATGAGATAGACAGTTCCTTATATAAGCAAGTAACAGTAGATGGTCCAAGAATACTACATGGTTTCTTTAGCAAACTATTAACTGAGTTTGATGAAGTAGAAGTGTATTGGGTTATAGGAAACCATGGTGCTTTAGGTGGTCGTAGTCGTAGAGATTACAACCCTGAGAGCAACGCTGACCGTATGTTAGGAAAGATATTGGAAACAATGTTTGCTAGTGAAAAAAGAATTAAGTTCATAGTACCTGACAAGACTTGGTACCTAGTAGCAGACTTAGGTAAGAAAGCAAAGTTTCTGTGCTTTCATGGAGATAACATTAGAGGTAGCATGGGACTTCCTTTCTATGGATATAATAAAAAAATCTTAGGTTGGAAATCTCTAGCAGCTAATGGTCTTATGGAAGACTTCACTCATGCAGTATGTGGACACTATCATACACCAACTAACTTGTATATAAACGATACAAGAGTGTGGGTTAATGGTAGTACAGAAAGCCACAATGGATATGCATTAGAACAATTAGCTAGTATGGGTAGACCATCACAGCATTGTCTATTTGTTAAGCCTAATAAAGGTGTTACTGCTGAGTACTTAGTTAACTTAGAAGAGTAATATAATATTAATAAAGGAGGCTATATGGCTTTTAATTTAGACAACTACGAAACAGTTGAAGACAGACTAAAGAAGTTTTGGTCTGATAATCCTAATGGTAGGATTGATACATTTATCCATACACTTAGTGCAGACGGCACTATGGTTGTTATGGGTGCAACTATATATAGTGATATGGAAAATATGATACCAGTAGCAACAGGGTTTGCACAAGAATACAAAGGGCAAGGTGGCTTTGCTAATAAGGAAGCATGGTTAGAGAACTGTGAAACTTCTGCAATAGGTAGAGCATTAGCTAATTGGAAGTATCAAGGTAGTGATAAGGCAAGACCTAGTAGAGAAGAAATGGCTAAAACGCAGGGTGACACCACTGTCAAGAAGGCTCAAAGCACAAAGCCTGCTGCGAAAGTAGCAGTTAAAAGGGAGGAAGTAGGTGGGTCGTCTACTTCCTCCGCCTCCTCTAGTGGTGGTATCATTGCAAAGATGGAGAGTGCAGGATATAAAGTTACAGTAACACAACATGAGGACGGTTCATTAGCATTAGATAGCGTAGGACTATGGTGTATGTGTGGTGGTAGCGTCAATTATATCCCTGATGAAGAAAAGAAATCTCAGAAGTCACCTGACTTTAGATGCATTATGGCTTCTAAATGTACAGCAGGAGATACTGTAGACGGTAAAGTATTTTCTAAATCATGGTGGGTTGATAGCAGACAGACACCTAAGTCATGGAATGATTACGCTGCTATGAGAAATGGTGTTGAAATGCCTAAAGCTAAATCATTAGATGATATTAAAGAAGGCGAAGCACCCTTCTAATTTAAAGCAAGCAAGAGCCGAGGTAGAAAGGATAACACCCTCGGCTTTGCTATATTAAAATTATTTACTTACTTGTTTTTTAGCAAACTCTTTAACTACTACTAGTGCAGCACCTGCACCTGACATAGCAGCTAATTGTAATGCACTAGCGTCTACACCTACTAATGGTGCTACTGTTAATGCACCAATAAAAGCTTCAACGAAAGTCCAAAGAGTTTTTTCAAGCATTGATTTTAATTCAGTACTCATTTTATTATTCTTCCTAACTTTATTTTGTTTTCAATATTTTCTAGTCTAGCAATAATAGTATCCAACTTCTTATCTCCTGATAATTTATTTTGTTTTGGATTTAAAAGTTTGTCTATTGTTGTATACTCTATAGAAACATTCTCACCTATAAGTAGTTTCTTAGAAATTTTATTATACAATTTTGAATACGCTTTGCCTGAATGTCCTATAAACCCATCATCACTTATGTCTAAATCTTGCTGTGTTTCTCCCACAATTAAACAACCTGATGTGTGTTCATCAGTATTCCCTGCGTGTATAAGTATGTATGAAAAACCAGGAACTGATTGTAGTTCAAGCATACCATAATGTGCTTTACCATATCTAGCTTTATACTTGGTGTGAAATCCACCAACAGTTCTAAACTTTATATTGTATGTGCCTTCAGGTATGCAAGTTTCATGCATAACCTTAACTGCTTGATACTGGTCTTCTAATGTATAGCATTCAAAGACACCATCAATTAATAAAATCCCATTGGTTGCATCTTTACCTAGCTGTGTTCTAATAACTGTTAACTTCATTGTATTCCTTATTTTGTTTCTTTACTAAGTATAGAGTTATAGGATTTATAAAACTATTCGCAATGACAATTAATATCAGGATACTTGCAATTACATATCTTAATAAAACTGCCATCATCTTTTACTATTATCATTTACCACCGCAACAACCACCACC
>Ga0098038_1000569_pt1 | contig 16516 bp, 25 predicted proteins | sample 5B_taG_FD_75051 | JGI IMG/M metagenome (GOLD analysis project Ga0098038, IMG submission 75051) | Marine viral communities from the Subarctic Pacific Ocean - 5B_ETSP_OMZ_AT15132_CsCl metaG | ecosystem: Environmental > Aquatic > Marine > Oceanic | place: Pacific Ocean | collected 2015-01-08 | reverse complement strand
CTATTACAGTGCCAACTAGCACACAACTAGAAGTCAGCATTTTCGATGCACTTAAATCTTTATGAGGTGAGACATGCCACTTAAATTAAATAGTACAAATGGGTCAATTACGATAAGTGCAGAGGATGGAAGTGGAAACGCTAATATTACATTGCCAAGAGCAGGTATTGGATCAGTTTCTTCATTAAGCGATTTAAGTATTACAGCAACGGCTACTGAGCTAAATCTTTTAGATGGTGTTACGGCTACGACAGCCGAACTTAATTATGTGGATGGCGTCACAAGCGCAATACAAACGCAAATAGATACAAAAGCGCCATTAGCAAGCCCTGCACTAACAGGAACTCCCACAGCGCCAACTGCTACGGCAGGTGATAGCTCTACAAAGATAGCTACAACTGCATTTGTCAACACAGAGGTGTCGAACTTAGTAGACAGTGCGCCATCAACCTTAAATACTTTAAACGAACTTGCAGCCGCACTTGGGGATGACGCAAACTTTTCCACAACTGTAACAAACAGCATTGCAGCCAAAGCGCCACTTGCATCTCCAACTTTTAGCGGCACTGTAAGTGATGGTGACGGAGCTATAAGAGCTATACCGCAATCTGGCTCTGACAAAACCTCAAGCTACACATTGACTACTGGTGATATAGGAAACTTTGTAGGCATTGGGTCAGGTGGGTCAATAACTGTTCCAAACAGCACATTCTCCGCAGGTGACGCGATTTCTATATTTAACAATACATCAGGTGACCGCACAATAACGTGCTCAATTACTACTGCATATATCGGTGGTGAAGATGCAGATAAGGCTAGTGTTACGTTAGCAACTAGAGGTGTTTGTACAATATTGTTTATTAGTGGTACTGTTTGTGTAATCACAGGGAATGTAAGCTAATGTCAGGCATACAAATGGCTTTGCTTGCTGCTGTAGGAACAGTTATTGACCCAATAACTGACTACCTTGTAATAGGTGGTGGAGGTGGAGGCGGTTCAGGTGATACGCAGGGTGATGGAGATGGCGGCGCAGGTGGAGGCGGTGCTGGTGGTATGCTCACTGGAACAGCACTTAACCTAAATTCTGGTATTTCCTATACCGTTACAGTTGGTGCTGGTGGTGCGGGTGCAACGAGCTATGATCAAAATGGTGCTCAAGGTTCAACCTCATCACTTTCTGGCTCAGATATAACGACTATTTCTGCGATTGGCGGCGGTTATGGCGCACATGGTCAGAGTGGAGTTAGCGGCGCAGGTGGTGCAGGTGGCTCAGGCGGTGGTGCAGGTGGTGGTATTGACGGAAGCTCTGGTGGCGCAGGAACATCGGGACAAGGCAACGATGGCGGTAATGCTGACTCTAATAGTGGCGGCGGCGGTGGCGGCGGTGCAGGTGGTGCAGGCTCAAGTCCACCTGCTGACAATACAGGGGCTGGCTCTGCTGGTGGTGTAGGCTTGCAATCATCAATCACTGGTACAGCAATTTATTATGCTGGCGGCGGTGCAGGCGGCGCAGGAACAAATTATCAGCCTAATGCCTCAGGTGGACTTGGCGGTGGCGGCGACAGCGGCGATGGAAATAATAATGCTGCAAGTGGCGTAGCTAATACTGGTGGCGGCGGCGGTGGTGATGGTGATCTTAACTCAGGTGGATATGGCGGCGATGGCGGTTCTGGAGTTGTAATTATCCGTACTTTAGCGACAGCCACAGCAACGACAGGATCACCAACAGTAACAACTGACGGCTCTTACAACATTTACAAATTCACAGGTTCTGGGAGTATCACGTTCTAATGCCTTATCCTAGTTCATCAGCAGAATATATAAGTTTACGTCTAGTGGAACTATACCTTTTACATAGGAGTAAAAATGGCACATTTTGCAGAATTAGATGATAGTAATGTCGTACTTAGGGTTATCGTGCTTAATAATAACGTTATATTGGATGAAAATGGTAATGAACTAGAAGAATTAGGTATAGCTTTTTGTAAGTCGCTATACGGAAATGACACAAATTGGAAACAGACCAGTTACAATAATTCTTTTAGGAAAAATTACGCGGCCGTAGGATTTACATGGCGCGAAGATTTAGATGGCTTTGTTCCGCCACAAAATTATACATCATGGGCATTAAATGAAACAACTTGTCGGTATGAGCCACCAGTTTCTATGCCAAATGATGGAAATCAATATATGTGGGACGAAGAAAATACTGAATGGACACTTGTAAATAATTAATAATTTACTTGTGATAGGATAAACGATGTTTGGATTTTCACCTCTAGCGGTAGCGCCAGTAGCAGATGATACAGGTATTGCGGTCTATTCGTTTACTATATCAGACATAACGACGACGCCTGTTTCTCAAGTAGGTATTTCTCAAACACACATACTAACTGCAACCGAAATAACAACCGGCGCCGTACTGCTAGACACGGTTACAATTGCAGAAGATGAAACCTTTTCAATTGCTGACATTATTACTGGAGCTCCGACGTTTAACGTCAGTTTGGTATTGTTATTTGAGTTTAACGCAGACGAAATTACTTCTGGCGCGCCAATAATAGACAGCCTCGTTCTTGAACAAAGATACGGTGTTAACGATATTACCGCAGGCGCGCCAGTTGTAGATAGCATCTCTTTTACGCAAATTGTACATGCGAAGCCGCAAGAAATCACGACTACGCCAGTAGTTGATTCGGTAATATTTAGTCAGGATCATATTCTAGCTGCAACAGAGATAACGGCAGGCACGCCGACAATGCCAGTACGTTTCTTATGGGACGTACAGGAAATTACACCAGAGACATGGACAGATGTTTCTGATATAAGCGAGACATGGACAAATGTGGCAAAGCCAAGCGATACTTGGCAAAACGCGGCATAGAGGAGAAAGTAGATGGCGTTATCAATAACCAAGGCGACAGTAGGCGGATCTGAGGATACGTGGGGAACCACAACAAACACGGCATTGGACAACATTGTATCCGAGATAAATAACAACGCAGACGGCACAAACGCAACTACGCCAAACATGACATCATTGCAAATTGGCGGCGTGGCAATGACTAGCACGGCTGCAGAGCTTAACAAGCTAGACGGCGCAACTGTTACCACGGCTGAGATTAACATACTTGATGGCGACACAAGCGCCACTTCTACAACCGTTGTAGATGCAGACCGCGTTGTGTTTAACGATGATGGCACAATGAAGCAGGTAGCACTGTCAGACATAAAAACGTACATAAATGCCTCCGCAGGATCTGGCTCAGTTACAAGCGTTGGAGTGACTGTGCCAACTGGTTTAAGCGTCAGCCCATCGACAATTACAACGAGCGGAACATTTGCAATCTCATTAGCAAGTGGTTACAGCATCCCGACTACGTCTAGTCAATCAAATTGGGACACTGCTTATGGGTGGGGCGATCACTCTACGCAAGGTTACTTAACCTCTGCCGCGCCAACTTCAGCGCAAGTTGGAACTGCTACGGCAGGGTTGTCATTTGGTGCAGTAGGTTCGTATGCTTTATTAGGCCAAACAACGGCAGGTACTTTTTTTGCAGGTACTACTTATTCGGGATCAAGCCTCAAAGCGTCTGGTTTTCTCTCAACAAGCGTTTACAGCGATAGTACAGCCGCAACTATTGACGGTAGTGCTCCTAGTGGAACTTGGAGAGCTATGGGAACGGCTGATAGACAAGGAGTTGTAAACAATAGAGCGCCATCGACACTATTTTTAAGGATTTCATAATGAGCATAGAGATAACAGAATATAGAAATGCTAAGTCTTTAGCAGCAGATAACAGCAGAATTGATGTTGAAATAAATCATCCAGAGTTTGGTTGGATACCCTATACATTAGACGCATCTGACACTGACATGACAATAAATAATAATGATTTACTAACATTGATTGGTTCAGACTTTGTAGTCTACACTGCACCAACGGAAAGTGAAATAGACGCACAAGCAGCGAGTCAAGCGAGAGTGATGAGAGATCATTTATTACAATCAGAAGTAGACTGTATCGTGTCCAACCCTCTTCGTTGGGCAGATATGACGTCAGAAAAACAATCTGAGTGGTCGCAGTACCGTACAGACCTATTAAACGTGCCGCAGCAATCGGGATTTCCAAACACTATTTCATGGCCAACAAAACCAGAGTAACGACATGCCGCTAATACCGCTAAAAATTCCTGCCGGATTTTACAGAACAGGCACAGACCTTGATGCAGCAGGTAGGTGGCGTGACGGTTCATTAGTACGATGGAGAGACGGATCACTCAGACCAATTGGTGGTTGGCGCGTAAATGAAAACATAGCATCGATTACAACCAACGCCCCCCGTGGTATGCACACATGGGAAAGTAACAACGGAACGAGATATGTTGCCGCAGGATCATATAACGAGCTGTTTGCCGTTGTATCTGGCGGTACGGCATACGACATTGCGCCTACAGATTTGACGGCAGGATCTGAAAGTGCATCTGTAAATATTGGATACGGATATGGCTTTTACGGATCTGGTACATACGGCACGCCTCGGCCAGACACTGGTAATCTTTCTCCTGCAACTACTTGGTCGTTAGATAATTGGGGCGAGTATCTTTTAGCGTGCTCTACGGCAGACGGTAGGATTTTAGAATGGCAACTTGGCACGTCTTCTAAAGCCGCAGTAGTAGCCAACGCACCAACTAATAATTTGGGCGTAATAGTAACTGAAGAGCGATTTGTGTTTGCGCTTGGCGCAGGTGGCAATCCTCGTAAGGTGGCATTTTCAGATCGTGAAGACAATACGACTTGGACGCCGGCCTCGACAAACGAAGCAGGAGACATAGAGCTGCAAACGTCTGGGCAGATAGAGACGGCTATAAGAACCCGTGGTCAGACGCTTATTCTGACAGATGTCGATGCCCACACGGCCCGATATATAGGACCGCCTTATGTGTACTCTTTTCAACGAGTTGGCACGTCCTGCGGCACTATATCAAGGCGTGCGGCAGCCGACGTTGATATGGGTGTTTTCTGGATGGGCAACGGCGGTTTTTTCCGTTTTGACGGAAATGTCGTGTCAGAAATACCTTGCGCCGTACATGATTATGTCTTTGGCGACTTAAACACTTCACAGAAAAGTAAAACGTGGGCGTTTACAAATGGCCAGTTTGGAGAAATCTGGTGGTTTTACTGTTCTGGCAGCTCAACAGAGATAGATCGATACGTTGCATTTGACTACAAGGAAAACCATTGGCTTATAGGAAGCCTCTCGCGCACCTCTGGTGCATCTAGAGGTGTATTTGAGTATCCTATGCTTATGGGGCAAGATGGCGCCATGTTCGACCACGAGGTTGGCTTGAGCTACGTTGACACTCAAACATACACGGTCACAGTTGCAAGCGTTGGCGGTGGTAACAGGTTTATTTTAGACGGCAGCAACTATCCTGCAATTACACTTAAACGCGGATACACTTATGTCTTTGACCAAAGTGATAATTCTAATTCAAATCACCCGATTGCTTTTAGAACGTCAGACGACACTTCGTATACCTCTGGAGTTACAGCTACTGGAACCGCAGGAAGCTCGGGGGCAAAAACAACTTTTGTCGTGCCAAGCGATGCGCCTGCAAGCTTAAAATATTACTGCACCGTGCATGGTAATTCTATGGGCAATAATATTACCGTGACCGACGCAGATGGCGTATTTGCAGAAAGCGGCCCGTTTAGCATGGGATCTGGCGATAGAATTATGCAGGTAACTGACCTCATACCAGACGAAAAAACGCAAGGCGACGTAAACATTAAGTTTAAAAGCAGATTTTATCCAAACGCAACAGAATCAACGCACGGCCCCTACACGCCTGCCAACCCTACAGCCGTCAGGTTTTCTGGTCGCCAGATACGTATGAGAGTTGAGGGCGACACGCCATATGCTGCATGGCGCGTTGGCACGATGCGTATTGATGCTAAAGCAGGTGGGCGTAGATAATGGCGGCTCCGGTACTTCCACCTATTGGCGACGACATAAAAGCATGGGGGCAAAACCTAACGACGTATTTACAGCGTCAATTATCGCGTTTTTATCATAAAACTACAGACGATAACCCTTCTGAGGATGGCGTCGTGCTTTGGGACACCTCTAAAAAATATGCAGTTATTTCATCAAGCGGCGCATTTAGGCAGCTCGCTACAAAGCAAGCCACTCCTGCGTCTAGCGTTGGCTCTACTGGCGACGTTATCGGCATGATTGCGTGGGATACAAATTACATTTACATTTGCACTGCGTCTTATGACGGCTCTACGGCTATCTGGAAACGTGTCGGATTAAGTACGTGGTGATAGGGGTGTAAATATGTTAGATAATGTAGTAAAGTTAGATACAAAGCCAAAGGTAAGCATATTACCCGTGTTAACTGAAGACTTTGATGATTACATTAGCGAGGGGATGGAGTTACTGGCTCCGGCGATACTGAGGCAAGCTCACAACGTCACAATGCAGGACGTTGAAGACGACATAAGAGAAGGTGGATCTGTCATGTGGCTTATTCATCTCGAGGACAAGTTAGTAGCGGCCATGACAACCGTGGTTGTAAAGCACCCTCAAAGAAAAAATTTAAAGATTGAATTTATTGGCGGTAAACGCATGAGGCAGTGGATGAACGAAGCAATAGACCTAATGAAAAAATTAGCGTTAGATGCAGGGCTCGACGCCGTCGAAGCTGACGGCAGAAAAGGTTTTGAAAAATATGTAGACACGTCGCCATTTCAAGCGATGTATACTCATTATGAGATGGAGTTAAGATAATGGGATCTAAAAGTACCGAAACAAAAAGTATGCCACAATTCCAACAGGACTTCTTGGAAGGCACTGTAATACCATTTGCTCAAGACTTTTTAGCGCAGCCATATCAATCTTTTGAGGGAGATCGCGTTGCAGGCATGACGCCTTTACAGCAACAAGCGATGACCGGTTATGGGGCTCTAAGCATGGGTACTCCGTTATATAATCAGGCAGCTAATACATATGGCGATATAGCGTCAATGGCTACTCCAACAGCGCAAGCAGCCCAAATTGGAAATGTTGGCAGCATTGCGGATGCAAACATGGCTAATTATATGTCGCCATACACTGATGCAGTTATTGAGTCAGGATTGCGTGATTTAGGTGGCGCACAAGAAATGTCATTAAATCAGCAAGGCGCCCAAGCTACGGCCGCAAATGCATTCGGCGGATCTCGTCAAGGCATAGCTGAAGCAGAAACGCGCAAGGCATACGGTCAACAGGCGGCGGATTTAATTGCACGGGAAAGAGCTAATGCATTCAATCAAGCGCAGCGTGCAGCTCAATTTGATATAACCGGTCAACAACAGCGCGCAATACAGCAAGCGTCTCTCGCGCAACAAGCAGGACTTGCAAATCAGCAAGCCGCTCTAAACACCGCAAGGCTTCGAGGATCAGGAGCTGCCGGACTTGGCTCAGTTGCAGGCCAACAAATGCAAAACCAATTAGCAGGTCTTGGCGCACAAACTGCGGCAGGCGAAACTCAGAGGGCTCTGAACCAAGCAGGTCTAGATGCTGCTTTCCAAGATTATTTAGCACAACAGCAATTCCCACTGACCCAGTTCGGCGTGCTTACTGGTACAGCCGGAGCCATACCTCAAGGTTACGGAACAACCACGACAAGAACCGGTGGCCTCGGGCCTGCATTGGGCGCTCTAGGTAGCGTTGGCATGGGTTTTGGCATGGCAGGTATGGGGCCATTATCAGGGCTCGCAAGCGCACAAGGCGGCATAGGATTTAATCCATTTAATTTTAATTCTTAAGGTGGCATTATGGAAGAAATAATTTTAACACCAGAAATGATCCAACAATATAATCTCCAAGGAGCTATGGCAGGTGAAGTAGCGTCTATGGATGATATGATAAAAATGGGCCTTGTTGATCAAAAAACAAATTTACCTTTGCTTCCAAAAAGAAATCCAGATCCAGAAGCAGAAATTATAGCTAATGACTCTGTAAATGCTGTTGTTAATAATCAGCAACCAAACAATTTAACGCCGCTTGTAGATCCTAACGTGATGCAACGACAGTTTGTTAATCAAAATAAAAACATATTAGATTTATTTGCGCAATCACAACAGCAACAACAGCCGACTCAAGGATTTGAAAATCTTTCAAAAAATCAAAGAATGATGCTCGCATTTGCAGGTATCAGAGACGCCGGCATGGCGCTGCAAGGCAAAGACAGTAGCAGTCTGACAAATCTGTTAGGGTCATTTACAAAGCAAGCTGACGTAGATCGTAAGGCGGCGGCAGCGTTACAGACACAACAACTTCTTAGTGGAATGACGCAATTCGGGCCGCAAGGCACTGGAGAGATGCCAGAAGGCATGTCAAAAATTGATATGTTGAAAGCGCAAAGAGATAGAATTTTATCTCAGTCTTTTGCAATAGACCCGAGATTTATGCCTATTGTATCACAGCAAATAAGTGAGCTTAACAGACAAATTGCAGAAGCAGAAAAGAAAAGAATACAAGACACAGACGCAGCAACTGGGGCTGTGACTGTTTTGAATACTGTAGATAATTTAGTCAACGCAATTCAAGAAGACGGCAACATGATTACGGGCCCGATTGGTTCGATTTTAGGTCTTATGCCATTTACAAAAGCAGGTGAGGCAAGGCTCACAACTCAAACACTTAAAGCAAACTTAGCTTTTGATGCATTACGAGGCATCAAGGCAGGAGGGGCTACACTTGGTGCAGTTAGTGCTCCAGAACTAGCGTTGCTCGAAGCTAAAGTAGCTAACCTCAATTTAAACAGAGGTAAAGAAGCAGTGATGGCAAGTTTAAAAGAGATAGATCGCTATTATAAACAGCTCATTATTAATGCGTATAAAATATCAGACGATCCATCACAATTAGACGCTATTTTTGGCGGCCGACCTACGTGGGCAAATGGGGCAGAGGTCGATATGAAGACGTTTGAATATAATCGTACAAACGTGCCAGAGGGCGAATTAATTGTTGACCGAGACGGCGGTAATAAAGTTTATAAATACATTGGCGGCCCAAGAAATCTAGCAAGTAGTTATGAAGAGGTGATGTAATAATGGCAGGCCCATCTTGGACAGATCCAAATTTTAAAGATAAATCTATTGGCCCTTCTTGGACGATTGCTGAAGATCCAGATATACCGGAAGACGCTAATCTGGTAAAAGTATTTAATGATGGATCATATGTAGTAGAGCGCAACGGAACGCAAACATTTGTTGACCCAGATTCAGCATACGTAACATCTGATCCCAGAAAAATTGCAGAAATCGTAGCAAGTAACGAAGGTGGCGCTAGAGCCGGAGACATATCGCGTGGAGATATAGCGCAGGAAATGATCGGTGGTGAAGTTCCGACAAGAATACTCTCTGCGTTACAAGGTATACCATTTGTAAGAAATTATATACCGGACCTTGCAGCCACAGGGGCGTCTGTCATTAGCAAAATGGATGATAACACTGGAGCTTCAATCGGAGATATAAGAGGGCTCATCAATCAAGCTACAGCTCGCAGAGAGCAGGAAGCTCCTAAAACTGTATTGGGATCTAGACTTGCAACCGGTGGAGCTGCGGCAATTCCATTTGCTCCTGCAATAACAGCTAGAACGACGCTCGGTAAAGTCGCTCAAGGAACCGGTTATGGTGGCTTGTTTGGCAGTTCAGAGGGTTTTGTGTCTGGTTTAAGAGAAGGTGGTTTCTCAGAAGCAATCGATCAAGCAAAATCAGGTGGCGGTCTTGGCGCGGCTTTTGGCGGTGCAGGAAGTGCAATATCGGCGCCGGCAGGGTTTTTGTATGGTAAGTATTTAGAAGGACCAGTACAGCGCACTATCGAAAGCATAGGGTTTAAGAAAGACGCAGCAAAAGTAGTGCAGGACGCTTTGACTGCGGACGCCGCAGACGCAGTAGAAAGCGCACAAGCAGCCGGCCCTTACGGCTCTGTATCAGTCTTAGGCCCAAACACGACAGCTCTTTTAGATTATGTAGCTAATACTTCTGGATCTGGTCAAAAAATAATAAGAGATAATTTAAACAGTACTGCACTGGCGGCATCTAAAGATCTTAACACGTCGCTTGATACTATCTTAGGAAACACAACAGCCGGCATAAAAACACAAAAACAAAAGATAATGACTGACACGGCTGAGTCGAGACGTAAACTATATGGTGAAGCGTATGATTTTAATATCAATGCAGATCAGCATGGCAAGGTAATTCAATTATTTTCACGGGTATCTGATGCAGATTTAGCAGGGGCTAAAACATTACTACAAGAAGCCGGTGAAGAGTTTGATATAGAAAACCCAACCATAGCTACTATCGATTATGTAACACGACGTCTATTTGACGAGGCTCAAGCTCTCAAACAATCTGGTAACATGGCTGCGTCAATGTCCAAGAAAAATTTAGCATTTCAATTGCGGTCTTCACTTGATGAAATAAACCCAACTTACGCGGCCGCAAGAGCCGCAGGTAAAGATGCAATTGATCAAAAACTAGCGGCAGACCTCGGTAACGATATACTTAACCCAAGAGTAACTCGAGAAGATGTTGCGATTGCATTAGACTCTATTGATGAGGTAGGTGTCGCACAACTAAAGCAGGCATTAAGAAACAGAATAGATGAGCTTGCTGCAAACGCAAAAGTAAATCCTAGCGGCACAAATGATGTTGAGGTTGTAGAAGCTCTCGCACAACTCAAAGCACTTAACACCAGAGCTGTAGCTGAAAAGCTGCGTATGGTTCTTGGAGATGAAACTGCCGACTTACTCGGTCAGCAAATTAGTGACACCTCATCTGCGTTTGTGCAGCGCGCTGCGGTTGCTCTTAATTCTAAAACTGCAATTAGAACGCGGATCGATGAAAGAGTTAAAGAGTTAGTTGGCGAAAGTGTAGGCGAAACAGTTGCTAGACAAGGTTTACTACCTACTGCGTCCGGTGCACTTGCTCAGTCACTAATTGGCGGCCCAAAACAGGGTGATAGACTGAGAGAAATCGGAGAGGAAATTGCTCCAGTATTAACACAAAGAATGTCGCCGGAAGATTTGCTGTTACAGGCGCAACGTATGGGTTCACTGGCGCCTCAAATTGAACAAGCTAAAGAAGCTGCAAATATTTTTAGGGATAGAGTGCAAGGCGGTAGTATAGGTACTGGCACGGTGCTTGGAGGTCAGATTGGACAGTCAGAAAATTTCACAATACAAGATCTGTTGCGAGATATGGGACTGTCCAACTTTTCATATAGATAGATCTTAACTTTTCTTAGCTTTCTTTTTCGGCGCTTTGCCTCCTTCCCATGCTTCATTTATATCAGGCGTGGTTTTGTCATCTGCTTTCAAAGTTCCATCTGAGTTACGCGCTCGCTTTGGCTTTGATATGCCAGTTAGTCCTTCAATCACTGCGGCTTGAGTTTTAATAACTTCCGCAGCATCAGTACAAGCCTGCATCATAGCTTGTGGATTAGAAATTCTATGCGGAAGTTCCAACAGCATAACTAAGTTTTTTTCTTTATCGCTTAACATTTTATTCTCCAAGTCGTTAACATTATTTAAACTACCATATGTCGCTTGTTTTTCAATAGTGCAAGCTATATGTTGTCAATATACCTCTGAGAGCCTCTTGCCTGTAGGCTCTTTAAACTAGCCCCGAGCTCTTCCTCCTTATATTGCTCGGGGTTTTTTTATTTGACATAGTTGTTAACCGTCGGTTAACATAGGAATCCTATAAAAACAAAAAGAGGTTATATAAAATGTTTAATAGTAATGAATTTCAACCGCATATTTTGAAGTCAGATGAAATCGAGAGTAAGATTTTATCTATAACGCCAAGTTTGGCGGCAAAATGGTTGCATAATAATAACTACGGTAACAGAGCAATAAGCCCTAAAGTTGTGAGAAATTATGCACACCAAATGAAATTAGGCCGATGGATGTTAAGTCCGCAGCCAATTGTTTTTTCTAGACAAAAAGGTAGATTATTAGACGGGCAACATAGATTATGCGCGATTGTAGAAAGCAAACAAACAATCAAAGCACACTGCTCAGTTGTCAAAAATGATGCAGTTTTCAAAGTTTTAGATCAAGGTAAAAATAGATCTAATGCTGATATTTTAAACTTACCGAATACTATTGTTGGCCCAATGCAGTTTTTGTTGCGTATTGATACGCATAGAAATGTCAAAGTTGTCTCCACTGACATAGAACCTTTTTTAAACTCTACTTTGCATCATCGTTTAAATCATATTATCGAGACAGTACAACCAAGAGATAAGCGATTTAAGAATATGCCATTTAGAGCAGCATTTGCCGTGGCAACCTGTACAGGCGCAAGTTACGACAAATGCTCTGAGGCATATCGTGCATTATCTCATTTGGATTTTGAAAATTGTAATGAAATAATGAAAACTTGCTATTATCAATTTGACAGAGGTTTTGAGATGAGCCGCGTAAATAGTAACAATCGCACTAACGAATATTTTATTAGAGGTTTGTATCTTTTTTATAATTTAGATAGCGGAAAATCTTCTATAAAAATAAGTGAACAATTTAAGTATGAATGTAGAAACAAAGTCAGGCTAGTGATGGAAACGTGGAGGAGCGGCAAATGAAACTTGATGATGTAATGGTTGATCTTTTTAACTGTGACAAGTCAGAGCGACGTAGAATTTTAGAAGAAACGATTTACCAAGTTAAATGGAAAAACATGCGTAAATTCGAGCGACAAAACATCAGAGAAAAATCCATGATACATCGTGGCGCTCCAAAAACAGAGGTAATAGAAAATGATTAAATACTACACATTTATGGTTATGACTTACTTTGTCCAAGGTGAGCCGCTAACGTATAACATATTGTTTCCGTCATATGACGCTTGCAGCTATTCTAAGACCGCTATGTACGACATAATGGAGAAACACCATGACAATGTGCTTATACATTGCAAAGGCACTCCTACGGCTTCTAATGAGCTTATAAAACCAAAACCAAGACCGGAGGTAAATCAATGAAAAACGAGGCAGAATTAATTAAACAATTTTCGATTGCTGCAAAAGTTGTTGATCGTGCGGAAAGAGGAATACCGCAAGATCGATGGATACGGGGCGACCATGAAATGGAAGCTTTTGTAAAGTGTTATATTAATCTTGTTGACGCGGTTAACTTTCTAAAAAAAGAAATTAGAAATAAAGGCGCTGAGTCAATGGCAATAGATCCAGAGAATACTTAAAATACTATGGTAAGCTATGAGTGCCGAGCATCAATAGTTCATACTCCGCTCAAACCATAGCAGTCTAGGTTTCTTGCTTTCGAGGGAAATGACTAGATACTAAGGGAGGGGGATAGCCTCCCTTTTTTATACAATCGACAAGGCGAGCTCTAGAGTTTCTTTGTTTCGCCTTGTCCACCCTTTTCCGTAATGCTCAAAATCATCTAACGACTCATAAAACTTTTGACGGCCGTAGTAATAGTTGTCGAGCACCTCTTTTGGATCTCTGTCATGCACTGCGGCTATCGTCATCTTTCCAATAGCGCCATCTACAGCAAGACCTCCGGTAGCTTTCTGTAAGATCTTAGCAGCCCTGCTAGGGCCGGCGTTCACACACATGTCACTGACCGAGATGTCGACACCAGACGGGAGCTTATCTGCATGTATGACATCCCAGTAATTTTTCTTGTAAAGAGGCTTTACGTCTTCTTTAGTCAAGGCTTTCATAACCTCCATAGGCGCCGGCTTGCCGGTATACTTAGCCCAGTTCCAAGCAGTAACGCCGAGCATTGTAGATCCCTTATTGCCGTGGCCGTCGCCTTTGGCATTCCCAGAATCACGTTCATCTGAAGTGAAGCCTCCCTCATGCTTAATAAGCATGTCAAAAAACATTTCCCAGTTATCCTGCATTTTAATCTCCTACTGGTAATTTATCGCCGCACACTCTGACATACACCATGTCTGACGTGTAGCTCTCAGACCATTTATTTTCTGTAAATGTGCAGAAATGCCATAGATCATCTACGTCAGCATTTAGTAAATCTAAATTGTCTTGTTGGGCTGATACAGTGCCTTGCAAATGCTCTAAGTCATGCACCAGTGAGCTTATATACCAGACCAGTGCAACCAACTGCACAGTCATTGCAAAGGCTAATCCAATGTTTACCTTCACCGTTTACTCTCCAAGTATAATCTTAAGCAGTTAACTAATGTGTTCAGAGATACCGCGCTGAACAACATAATCCATTGCCACATCTCCATTTACTTATTCCTCTTAAAAAATGCTGTTGCGCCACGTACACCAAAGCTTGCGCTGATGGCTATACCTAGACTGTAAAAATACCAATCCGGAGCTTTGTTGAGTTGCTCAAAGCCTCTCTCGACCCAACCCTCTGCCGCCGGTATCCAACATAAAATTAATGGCAAACTTAGAATTATTACGAAATATTCGTCCTTCCAAGAATTTTGAGAACCTTGTGCCATAATCTTTTCCCAATCGGCAATCGAGGTTTCTTTGGAGATGAGGATTTTTGCTTTGGCTTCGGCTTCTGTAAGCTTGAGCTTTGCGTTTGCTTGTTGAGCTTGCGTTTTGGCATTTAACCACCCTCCTGCTAATTCAGCTATCGGCCCTATCAGACTTTGCAACATTGATATTTCCCCTATCAGTTTTTGCTTCTTTGCCTAACCATAGTGCAAACGATGCTGAGAGCATTGCAGTTACGATAGATACAAATGAGCTCTGAGCTACACTTGGATCGGGCAAAGTCATATACCACATACATACTTTCCAAGTTAAAACTATCTGGCAAAGAAATGCTAGTCTCGGTAATATTTTTAACTCGTCAATATAACTAGCTGTCAGTTTTACCATCATAATTCCTTATATATGCGTTAATAATTTTTTTATCACGGGTGATTATAACAACTTTTCCGGTTTTGTCATATAATATGTATTTATTGCGCCATTCTCTCAGTATCACCGCTCTATCTTGATGCAAACCACCTTTGCGTTGGTGCTAGTCACTAAAACTTTAGCATCCTTCAGCGCGTCTTTACACGCCTCCTCAGAGCTATGGCTTGAGATATGATAATGATCAAAAGTCCCACTGACTAATTGTAACCACAATAGCACCCACATGCCTACCAACGTCCCTGCCATTTACCGAGGAAATAGAATAAGCAGAACAAGATACCACCAGAGATGACAAAAATAAAAGCACCAATAGTAAAGTTAATAACTGCATCGACTTGCTCTTGCTTTTTATATAGCTCATCTTTTCGCCTTTTTCGCTGCTCCGCCTCAATGGCCAAGACCTCCTTCCACGCGGATGGTCCGTATACGAAACTGATTTCGTCCTTTAAGGTCTGGCGCATTTCCTTAAATTTACGCTCATTATTCCATATTAAGATAGCATTTTCCTCGTCGCTACCTTTAAATGTTTTTTTCCAAAAGGGTGGGTTCTCCTCACGTTGCTGAAGCATAGCAAAATCCGAGCAGGCTTTGCCCCACTGATTCAGTTGGCCGGCAATTTCGGTGAGATCCTTACCGGCTGAAACGGCACCCTTGATGGCCTTAAAGCTTCCTGTGGCCAGAGCGACGCAACCACTGATTGTAACCGGATCGATTTTAGCCTCCTAAAAACGTGATATTCAGTAGCAGCAATAAACTTGCGCCGGTTAAGGCGATCATTATTGCTTCGAGACGCTTTATCTTATTGTACAAATCTTTAAATTGTATGCGGATCTCAGTCTTAATTTCTGCAACCTCGACCTGCATATCATCCATACGCTCATGCGCTGCGGAAGTAGTGCGTTTAGCCATAATAAATATCCTTCTGCTTTACGTTTCTTTTAGCATATAATAAAGGGCTTGTACATCTGTTAACATTTTGTTAACTTATATGTATAACGAATCAACGGAGATACACATGTTTAAATATCATTTAGAATTTTATAATGCAGCAAATAAAAACGACTTACTTAGCCTCAGAGTTATGCAAGGCGCTGACCATGCACTTGAGGAATTTGCTGCTAGTGTAAAAACTTTTGAAGACTTATTAAAAGTCGTCGAAGAAGAAGGGGTCGAAGAACACCACCTAAAATATTTGCCAGATGAAATTGTTTTAACACGACGCGACTATGGCACTAATACTTTTTCTGTTATGGCCAGTTGGAAAAGACCAACAAAAAATCGTGACCTAGCTTACCGCGAAAAGTGGCAAGGCATTTATGATCGTGATGAGCAAGACTTGTATTAAGTCTTGCTTTTATTTTAACACCAAGTTAACAGTTAGAAAAAACGGAGTTAACAACATGGAACTAAAACAGATAGGCCCACGTATTCGTAAAGAAGTTTACGACAAATTTGCGAAGGACTGTGAGAACACACGATATAGTCAGTCTGTGATTATCGAGAAGCTAATCATCAACTACTTGAAGGACAAGGGCTATGAGTTCAACAGTGATATTAGGGATTGATTGCGGCTACCGT
>Ga0098038_1000565_pt1 | contig 16574 bp, 18 predicted proteins | sample 5B_taG_FD_75051 | JGI IMG/M metagenome (GOLD analysis project Ga0098038, IMG submission 75051) | Marine viral communities from the Subarctic Pacific Ocean - 5B_ETSP_OMZ_AT15132_CsCl metaG | ecosystem: Environmental > Aquatic > Marine > Oceanic | place: Pacific Ocean | collected 2015-01-08 | reverse complement strand
TCACCAGAATTTTTTAACTCTTCATAAACATCTTCACCAAAAGAAGACATCTCATCTCTGAATCTCCACTCAAGAAAATTATCTTTATCAACCAATACTTTTTGTACACTCATGCTACCTCCTTGTTAAAATGTTCTTCTGCTAGTATGTAAGCAAGATCATCTTCTGTTGCACCTTGCCATTTGTCTGACCATTCCTTTAATGATTTACAATTTTCTATGTCAGCAGTTGATTCTTTGAAACCTATTGCACTATCACATCTTGATACAAATTCATTGACAGTACATGTTAAAAAATCTCTCTTCATTTCTCTTAACTCTTCTACTGTGTGATTATAAAAATTGTGTACACTGCAATCAAATTCATCACTCATGCTACCTCCTTGTGTAGATATTGTTTACCTTCATTGGTAAGTTGATAAACGTACACACCATTACGTTCATCAGTGTTCGTCTTCTCTCTTGTGACGTGGTGTTTCTTAATACCTTTGTACAACTCTGCTTGTATCTGTATGTCATCAACATCTTCTTTGTTGATACTCTCACGAATACTTTTCTGTGTACGTTTTAGTACACCTTTCTTTGCGAGTAATTCTAACATTACTTCAACAGTAAGTTCGGTGTAAGGTTTGCTAGACTCAGATGCTAAAAACTTTCTAACATCTGGATCAATAAAGTTTTGTTGGTTTTTCTTGGGGTAACTTGCAATCTGAAGATGCTGTCCCCCAGGGAAGTTTTGAGAAGTTGCAGTGGTTGCCGAAGTGGTAGCAGTGGTTGCAGACTTTGCAGCAGGTGCAACCTTTGGCTTAGAAAGAAACGACATCTGTTTCTCTACACCTTTGATGAGTAACTTCTTCGCTTGACCCTTTGTCATGTACCCATTCTCAATGAGTGTAGCGAATGCATTATCGATTAGTTTATTAGACATGATACCTCCTGTATAAATTTAGGTTTGTTTACGTTTGTCCACTCATGCATAGCTGACTTTGCATGTGTGTAGTATCTTCTGTATGACTCAACTGTTTGTTCAAACGTGCTGTAATCATCTGACTTGTATTCGTCAGGCATACACAATGGTGGTAGTGTAAAGTCGTGCTTGGGAAATGCTTTGTATATCTTATCACTTAGTATGCCAGCGATTGTAATGTCGATGATCGCATCGATAGACTTGTGTGATGTACCTACACGATGATGCCACTGATTAGATAAACCAGTGGCTAACGTGATAGCATATTCAAAGTTACCAGATGAATCACCAACCCACCTAGTCATAGGATGATTCTCATAAGCTGGCTTGTATGGTGCAATGTCTGACATGCCATGCCTGTGCAATGCTGTCGATGACATCTGTGCAATCTCAAGTATAATTTTGCCAACATGTTTGTCCCCATACATTACACTTGAATGCATGGGATTTTTATCTAAGAAAAATATATTCACTTCTTACCTCTCTTCTCTTCGTTAGTTAGTAAGTTGATGTGTACCCATACCCAACTAGGTCTTGTTTGTGGTCGTACCAAACCTATCAGTTTTAGTATTTGATTTAGTATTTTCATATATGTCCTCCATGTGTGTGTCTAAGTTTCGTATCATTACTTTGATATCATTAGGGATGCTCCTTACATAAGGAGTACCCCTGTCAACGATAATATCTACTGTCTTGCTATCTACTTTCATTCAACCTCCTTGATTGGTGAATAGTATTGCGATGTATCTGGATCATAGATGACACCTGTCTTGATACAATCTCGTAACCATGATCGTAACCCAAAGTAATGCTCATCTGTTATGATGATACCTTTGTCATCTAATGGTTTGATCAAGCTTGCAAAACTAGACTCGATCAATCTATTGATCTCGTCAGTTGTCATACGAGAATGTGTAGCTTGATGACTAGGCTTAGGCTTTGCAACCTTAACCTTCTTCGTAGCAGGCTTATCGTATGCACTCTCTCGTATACTATCTGGTATAGTAAGAAGAGTATCTTCTTCTTCTATGCCATCAAGCCACGTATCATGTGAGTAATCAGTATCGAATATACTTGATTGTTTAGGTTTAGTTTCAACACCCATCAACTTATCTAGCTGTGAGTCTCCAATAGTTTCATCAATATCTTTAGTCATATATCCTCCTATGCGTAATCAAAAATTGACATAGCATCATCAAACTCTTGATGTGCTTTCTCTTGTTTAGCGACTTGTTCCTTATGAACTTCGTCATCTACTGGTAGCATCATACTTTCGTACATGATATCATTGTGACCCCTAGCAGAACGATATGAACTTCCATACTGAAAGCCTTGTTTAGTGAACATGTAATTACTTGATCCTTCTCTCCACTCTTCATCACTGCTAGCGTACCAGTACCTCTGACAACTAATGGGTCTGTCATGATCATCTTCATGACCTATTGATATTATTTCATAATATTCATGTGCATTTCTTATGAACTTAGTACCAATAGGTAAACCACGCATGTCAATTTCTTTAGATTTCATACGAGGAAAAGTAATCGTGGTTGGGTCAATATCTTTTTGACCTTTGTTTTCATTATCCCAACCTTCAACTGGGGTAGTAAATGCTACTACCTTAGCTGTTCTACCCCAACCCCACCTTGCGTGCGTCTGGTTAGTACCCATGAGACGTACAACTGCACCACCATAAGTCTTTGCATGTGTACCCACTGGAAAAAATTGAAAACGGAAGATAGGTTTACCTTCTGTTATCTTTGGCTCTATCGTAACTTCTTTTGACGACATGTAAAATTACTCCAATTAGTTCGTGATTTGTTTTGCTTACCTTCAGTTCATCTGAATTAAGCCATACCTCTCTCCATATTCTAGGATGTTGAACACCGAACTTAGCTATCCAACTTGTAGGTATTGTATACTTGCGAAAGATTTTCATTTCATCTGCCTAACCTTTTGCTTATCAGCTTTGATTAGATCAGCGTTGTCGATAACAAATCTCTGACCAAGTAATCTCTTTGCAATCTTATCCATCACTGCTTTAGGTAAGTCATCAAAGTCATGTATGACTGCATGATCTGGATAGAATTGTTTGACTGCCTCTGATGCAATACCGATGCCTATAACATCAACACCATTATCAATAGTGTACTGCACTGCATTACGTAGATGATTGTTCTCAGCTTTATTTCCTAGATCACAACGTGATGCAGGATAGCCGTCACTCAGTACAAGTAACACTTTACGTTTCTGTCTTTGCTTAAGTAATCTTCTAGTTGCTTGTAATACAGAACACCCATCAGCATTTGCACCACCACATCTTGAAGCTACCTTAAGCATGTTACCTAGTGACTTACGTGCTTCTTGGATACGATCCTTGAATGATTTGTAGATGAACATGTCAGTAGGCTCACGTCTTCCGTAAGCTGTCTCATCTTCATAGTACATCTTCCTCTCAACCTTTGTAAGAAAGTCAGACTGTGTAGAGAAACCAAGTATCTCAAGTTCACAACCAGTCTTGTAAACACTCTCGGTCAATCCAATACATGCTTGCATAGCTAGTCTCATCTTGTCACCATGCATACTACCAGAATGATCAACGAGTATTGTAACTGCTGTGTCTATCTCCTTGATACTTTCCTTAATCTTAAAGACATTTGGATAACCTTGATATGCATTCACAAGTCTCTTGGTATCTAGTTTACCAACCTCATGACCACTATCCCAACCTCTCAGTTGTGTAGCCATCAATGCTCTCTCAAGCTTACGTCTCATGACACCAAGTGAACTACTCATCTTAGATACTGCAGACTTGTACTTTGCATTACCTTTCTCATCAGCCATGAAACTACCAAAGGTAAAGTCTTCATGGTAATCAGACATGTACTTATTCTTTGGGTCACTAGCATGATGATACTTATCACTTGATGTACTCAGAATACGAAATGGTAAACCTTCTGTGTTCCTGTTACCATGTCTCTCTGGCATCTTCTCTCCAACAAGTACATCTTCAATGTCAAGACTAGGATCGATTGGATCAACGCTTGTTACACTAGGATCACCAGCTTCATGACCACCTTGTTCAAAGTCTTTGTCTTTTTTCTTACCAGACTTAGAGTCACCTTGTGATTTGTTACCATCAGAGTTTTTTGCACTAACTTCTTTACCTGTTTTAGCACCTCTCTTGCTACCATCTCCGAAGATAACATTGGTTAGCACCTCCTCCATCTCTGGCTCACCATTGTTCTTACGTACCATGTCAGCAACACTGATCGCAGCTGTGATCATGTCTTTGGTATCTCGCATACCATCAACCATGTCTGTCCAGTTTTCAACTTGCTTACGAATGTCATCAGGTAATGTGTCTAAACATTCTTCATTACCAGAGTTGTATCCAAGTCTACGTCTGCCTTCCCATGTGATAGCAACTGCACCAACCTTACGATCATCATCAGCAATGCTTGAGTCTTTGTCGTATGCTTTCTTGTAAGCACGATTGACTGCAGTCGCAGTTGCTTCAAGGTTACGTTTACTACCAGAGTATTCATCAGTGATGATACGTTCGATACGTACATCTTCCAATGCATTCATGAAGACAGGTAAGTATTTGTCATTACACATCATGGCTTCTTTCACAGCCTTGCCATACAACTCATTGTCAGTATGTTTGATATGACCAGCCTCATGATCAACGTAGCCACGACCAACTGACACTTGCTCTTCAGTTAAGTCTTTACCTTGTGGCAACGCAGGCATCCATATTGTACTGCCGTCTGTCTTAGCTTCAGTGCCTGCAAAGACGACAGATATGTCATGTTTCTTACCAAACGTACGTGCAGCAGCATCACACGATTGCTCGAATACATGAGTAGGTATTCCTTTCTTCATATTAGTCCTCGTATTTAAAGTTAAGTGGTGTGCCAGATCCCGTGTCGAATACACGTTGAGCAATCTCACTTATGTTTGCAAAGTCTTGATGACCACATCTGTTAAGAATAGATTTGGTAATCGCAAAGGTGAGTGCCGCATTGTGATTGCCACTCATCATTGGTAGAAAGAATGTGTACATCTTTGCACATGTCATCAAACCTCTGATAGATGTTGTCATGTAGATTGTACCATTCTTGAATGCGTCACGTATCTCGTTAGCAAACTTAACCATTTGTTCAGCAAGCTTTTGATCCAAGCCTGTTGCCGATGCTACAAGTAAGTCTCTCTCATCTATTGGTCGTAGATAAGGTACTGATGTAAAGACATTGAATCTATCTAGGAATGCAAGTGATTGATGTCTTGCACCTTGATAACTTCCTGTCTCATCACCTTGACCCTTGGTGTTAGCCGTAGCAAAGATTCTGAACAACGGGTGTGGCTCAATGAAACGATCGCCATCTTCTAAGATGGTAAAGCCTTTGTTTTCCAAAGCACGTTGCAATACATAAGCAACATCTGGTCGTACAAAATCTATCTCATCAAGACACAAGACAGTAGGTGTTCTGACTGCCTGTGGTATGATCCCATCTATGAATTTAGATTTGGTTGATCCACTCTCTGACATGAGTACCTCTCTGCCAACCAAGTCTTGACGAGTAATCTCACTATCAAAGTTGATACGTTTGAATGGATAACCAAGCTTGGCACATACCTGTTCAAGTAATGTAGTCTTACCTGTACCAGTGTGACCAGATAGATAACCTTTCTGATTGTGTAACAGACAATACAATACATCTGATACTAGCTCTGGTCGAAACACATAGTGTGGATCAAGCTCAGGTACATCAGGGTTAGGTTTCTTCCACTTGAATGTAGGCACTTCGTAATCCAATGCCTTTACCTTCTTACCTTGACTGTTGGTAAAGATGTCCATTGCATTCTGCATGACAACTTCAGCGTCAGCTTCAGTTATTGGTGTGGAAGATTTGTTTGCAGAAGGAGAGTTAGTTGCAACAACCCCAGCAGGAAAGCTTGGAGTCGATACTTTCTTTTGCAACTCTTGTATGGTTTTGTCTTTCTCCTCCATGTCAGCTTTGTGATTCTTTACATTGATGACACCTCTATTAGCAGCATCAAGTATGTCACCCAATGTAAGTGACTCGCCCATAGATGACATGAGAGTATTAACAACGTCCAATGTCTTAGCTTCAACATGTAAGCTGTTGTCATCATCAGTAGTTGCTGTTTCTACCTCATCATTCTCCATATGTAAGAGTCTTGGTAATTTCATCAAATCACACATGTGTTCGAGTTGATCTTTTATCTCAATGTCATGAGGTAGTATCTGTTTGTAGTCAGGTGCATTGCCTGAGCTTTCACGAGATTTGAGTACAGCTTTTAATGCACTCCAACGTGTGTCTGCGTGATGTACTTCCATCAATGCAAACAATACATAGTCTGTCTCTTGTTCTGAGTCTAAGTATTGCTTGTATAATTTTTCTACTTCTTCTTTATCTTCATCACTGTGTCGTTTTTTACATTCATGACGTGATCTCAAACAATCATACAACTGTATGAGTAGTTCAAGTGATAAATCCAATGTAGATTTTAGTCGTTCTTCAGTGTCCATGTGACCTCCGAGTGTGTGTAGATGTGTAATTGTGAATAAACAACAGCCTCATGCTGTACAATTACACATCATCAAACAGGCAAGGCTGATAGATTGCGAAGAAAGGAAAACCTCGCCTGCTTGATGATATGTAGTTGTGGGGAAGAGTTGTTATGTAGTTGTGATCATGTTACCTCAATTCAGTTCAAGTTAAGTTGTGTGTGTGTTGTGTATGCAGTACACTAATTGTACTTGCATGTAAAGTGTGGTTGTGGGGTTGGCTGTTGTACATTGAAAGCAACATTTAACTGATCACCGAATAGATCAGCACCAACCACACACTGTTGATATACAAGTAAACAGGTATTTATCGTCTATTTTATCTAACTTGCTTTTCCAAATGCTGACGTCTAATATGCATAAAGCAGTGAGTAGAATGGTGCATTCGAGCCTGTCATATCATCAAGATTAGAAACCTCTCTTGGTGGTATGTTTACACTAATCTTGAAACCCTAAGTTATAAGTTAATTAATTATTTTTATTCTAAAAATAATAATTAACTAATGGTTTCTTTTTGAAGCCTTGTGTCTATTGCGTCTATGATTTTCTTAGCAGACTTTGCAAGCTTTGCATGTAATGCTATGTTATCCTTGTGACGTTGAATGACAGCTTGTCTTTCTTGTCGTGTGCCTTCAGGTAGCACAGGTTTGTTACCAATCTTAGCCCACATGCTTGACATGTTTGCTTTCCTTGCAGACTCAAGTAAGTTTCTTACACATGGTAAGCAATGGTCTTGTAGTTGATCGCCTGCCACGTCACCTTTGTAGTGATGACGTGGAAAGTCTTTGTCGCATGAATTACATGTCATTGTGGTCACCTAAGTATGTAGTATACATTCCGATACCAGTCATGATCGTCATACATAGAAATATCGTAAACATTTCTCCATGTATCCACCATTCTCTGAATGCAAGAAAGGTAGCTACAGCAGATGTAGTTGTGAGCAAGATGCATATAAATCTAATCATAAAAACCTCGTGTGTGTGAAAGTTAATGCATGAGAGCCTGTCACCCGACAATCGATCGGTATCTAGCCATTGGTTAAGCCAATGGCAATCGGCTCTCACACAGATGTACATAAGTACCTCCCAGTAATTACTTACTGCTATGCAGTAAGTAAGTTGATTAATTCAGCTTTGGTAAGCCTTGCGTAATTCGTAGCCACTGGTGTAGCTTGCTTCTTAGCAAGGTTGTGAGTAGCAGTCGCCAAAGCTTTCTTAAGCTTTGGTGTAGGTGACTGAGCAACACGAGCCGTAAGCATCGCAACAGTAGCCTGTTGCTGTGCAACAGTACGTGGTGCAGATGGCGTTTCAGCCTTAACCTCAACCTTGGTCTTAAGACCAAGATCGGACATCTTCACAGCACGACACTGATCAACAGCAAAGCTGTCAGAAGTGCCAACAACTGAAGTACCTTCAGTTGCAGATGTAGCGATGAAAGGCAATACCTTGCCTTTACGAACAACACCGAAGCCTTTGCCGTCAGGCAAAAGACGTAGTGGTCGTGATGCAGTAGCAACTGTGTTGCCAGAGTTGTTAACGAAGTTAACAGTAACGTTGGTAGATGTAAGCATAAAAGCTCCTTTTCGTCAGTGAATCGAAGATTCAAAACACACCATGTGAATGAATCGAAGATTCAGTTTTCCGTCAGAGTTGAGAGGTGGTAGGTTTTATACCCTCTCCTTTAGAGAGGGTTAAAACCATAACCAGAATTTGCCGTTTTGTGTCGGTCTGTGTCATGATCGTGTGTCACAACGAAATGCCGAAAGGTTTGTTGCAAAATCGCTAGGTTATGGGTTTTATCCCCTCTTATTCTAAGAGGGGTAAAACCCTATAAAAATCGGCTTCTCTCGTGTGCGTCTGTGCAAGACGACAGCTTACCACATTCAAGGGTATAACCCTTGATGTGACAGTATTTTCATGTGTGAAGGTTATCTTTTTGCCTCTCGTAGAGAGTCAGCCAAAACGTTTGAAAACCTATGTAAACAACCTTAATAAGGTTGTATACAACAGCAAAAACCCTACACATTCTGCAAAAAACCTAGGTTTTTCGTGTGTCAATATGTGTGTCACGCAAGACATGGGGGGCGTACCCTGCGACCCGACGACGGCATGTGCCACGTTGCTGTTCGATACCTACATAAAATTCTGCAAAACTAACAACTTCTGTATTGAAAAGGAGACACTATATGGTTGTAACTAACAGACAAAAAAACTTTAAAGAAGCAAAAATCTCTGCAGAGGATTTTGCTAAGGCTATACAAAGCCTAGACTTATCTGCAATCTCTGATCCTGAGAAAAAGAAACAAGCTATTATAGAAAGAGTCTTTCAAATAATGGTTGAAGAAATAAAAGATACTGGTGTCAAAAAAAAATTGCAGCAGGAATTGAAAACTTTAGCATTTCATAAAAGACAAATGGGATTATAAATGCTGACTCGTAAAGATGCAGCTAAGAGACTGCTAGTATTACGTAATGCTGAAGAAACATTTTTAGGTTTTGTAAAAATGCATCACCCTAATTTTGCTTTAGCAAAATTCCAAAGAGACTTAATTAATAAACTAGATGCAGTAGAAAGAGGTAAATGTAAACGCCTGATGATTAACATGCCACCAAGACACGGCAAATCATTTCTCGCATCCTGTCTCTTCCCAGTCTACTATGTTGGTCGTAATCCTGAACGTGCCGTGATGTGTGTTACCTACAACTCAGAATTATCCATGACATTCGGAAGACAAGTCAGACAATATGCAAAGGATCCTAACACACTACAGACATTTCAAAACATGGAGTTGTCTGCTGACTCTCGTGCCGTAGATAACTGGGGTACAACAAAAGGTGGTGTCTACTATTCTATAGGTTTAGGTGGTACAACTACAGGTAGACGTGCCAACCTACTCATTATCGATGATCCTATCAAGTCTCGTGAAGATGCAGACTCAGCAACGCAACGTAATAAAGTTTGGAACTACTATGTAGCTTCCCTACTCACTCGTCTACAACCACTTGACTCACAACCACCAGCCGTCATCTGCATTGCAACTCGTTGGCATCCTGACGATTTATGTGGTCGTATCCAACAACAAGAAGATTGGAATGAATGGGAACACATAAACTTTCCTGCTATCATTGATACAGAGTCAGATAACGAAATACGTAATCCAGAATACGCACACTTACCATTAGCAAAAGTATCTCGTTACAAACGCTACATCAAAGTAAAGAAACAAGTACCTCTATGGGAAGAAAGATTTCCTATGGTAGATTTGCGTAAAATGGAAAAACTAAATCCTCGTGAGTTTGCTGCACTCTATCAACAGTCACCATACATCAAAGGTGGTAACATGATTAAAACAGAGTGGTGGAAATACTATGAGAAAGAAGACATAGACTTTGACAAGTTTCCTACAATCATCATTGCATGTGATACAGCATTTAAAAAAACATCGACTGCCGACTACTCCGTAGCCGTTGTCGCTGGCTTAGACAATCAAGGAGACATATATATCATCGACATCAAACGATCACGTTATGACTTCCCTGAATTAAAACGTATGCTAATAACACTTAACACCAAATGGCGTGGTAGAGGTTTGCGTGGTATTCACATAGAAGATAAAGCATCAGGTATGTCACTCATACAAGAGTTAAAAAATCAATCTGGTATGGCAATCATTCCTTACAAAGTATCTTCGGATAAAGTATCTCGTGTATCTGCAATCACTGACTTAATAGAAGGTGGTAGAGTATTCTTACCAAAATCAGCATTATGGCTTGATGATTTTATAGAAGAAGCAGTATCATTTCCTAATGGTACACATGATGATCAGATAGATGCTTTATCAATGGCATTAGATAAACTCTCTCGTATGACATTTAATGCAGGTGAATTAGAATCAACACCTCTTACAACAGTTGGATCACTACTAAGCGAATTGAAAGATAAAAAAACAACATGGTTTGGATGGGGAGAATAAGGACGACATACTTCCTTTTTTTCTTCTATTTATAACATTTAATCAGGAGCAGCATGCAGGGTTACAGAGAAAAGATAGTTAACGATGAATCTAATGTCGTAGTAGATTTATCACGCCACATTGATAAGCTAATGAAGTATGAAGATATCTCTTCAGACTTAAATGATGAAGAGGAACACAAGATAGTTTCTTACATTAAATCAATGGTAGATATGTCTCACGAAAAGATAAGAGGCAGATACGATCACTGGAGAGAAACAGATAAGGCACACGATGTTTACGTGGAGCCAACACAAACTAAGTTTAGAGAAAAAGCAGTCATAGCAGATACTCGTGCAGTGGCTGACACAGTTACAACTTATTTGATGTCTGCATTGGCAGGAAGAAACCCCATGTTTATGTTGGAAGGTTTAAATAGAAAGTCAAGAAAAGTTGCTGCTGTTTTAGAAAGAGTATTACATCAACACATGAGACGTACAGCAGGTGAAGCAAGAATGGCACAGATGCTTCTTGACTCTGTACGATATGGTTTTGCACCAACAAAAATAGTTTGGGATAATAAAACAAACCAATCTAAAATAATTAACTTTGATCCACGTAGAGTTTTTCCTGATCCTCGTGTTAGTTGGGGTGATTGGGAAAGTATGCAATACATTGTATGTTCTGATTTCCAATCTTACAACTCACTTATACAAACAGGATTATATCCTAAATTAAAAAAGTTTCCGTCACTAAGACAACTTGCACCTACTAAAGCATCTTGGTCGGCACATCGTTGGCAACAAGATAAAGGTAGAGGCTTATCAATCGATCCAACAGAATCATTAGAAAGAAATAATATTGGTAACAATGGATCACACTTTACACTTGGTAACGCACGTACAGTAGATGAGGCTTGGGTAAAATTATCTGGCTACGAAATAAATATACCACAAATAGAAACAATCTTTTTAGTCATTACAGTAATGGATGAAGATGTAGTTATACGTTTTCAACTTAACCCTTATGGTCAACAACTACCATTTTCTTTTGGTGGCTTATATCAAGACTCACACAAAACATATGGTCAATCATTATACGACATCATGTTACCACTTCACGATATTGCAACATGGTTGTTACGTTCACGTATAGACAACGTGCAAGCTGCATTAAATAATTTAATCTTTGTTGACCCGACACAAGTCTCTGTACCTGACTTAATTGACAGAAATCCGTATGGCATCGTGCGAACATTACCTGGGGCTAAAGCTGGAGACGGAGTATTTATCTCGCAAATCCCAGACGTTACTCGTGGTCACTGGGGTGACATTGGTCAACTAGGTGAATTAAAACAAAGACTATCTGCAGCTTCTGATGCACAGCAAGGTATGCCAACTGGTGAAGTACGTACAGCTACAGAGATTGCTCGCCTAACGCAGTTAGGCTCACAACGACTAGGTGGATTAGCTCGTATCATGTCTGCAACAACAGTACGACCAATGGTACGTATGATGATTGCTAACATACAAGATGCTATTGCTTATGACGGATCAATACGAATGGATCCTTACAACATGCCAACACAATTAGCTGACATGGTGGACGATGGATACATCGATTTCAGTGTACAAGATTTACAAGGCGATATTGATTATTTGGTTATTGATGGATCACTTCCTATCGAGCCAACACGTAATGCTGAAACGTGGATGAATATGTTGAAAGTAATGGGGGAAACAGGATTAAACATGGAATACAACACAGCTAAAATTGCTGAAGAAGCAATACGTGCTATGGGTATATCTGACTTGGATCAGTTCCGTATTTCTAAGGAACAACAAGCTCAGGGTCCATCACCATCACAACAAATGGCAATGATGGAAAAAATGCGTGGTGCTTCTGTACAACCTAATGAACAAGTTCAACGTGATGTAGAAGCTGGTAATCTTATTCCGATGATGGATAAAATAGCAGGAGGAAACAGATGAGTAAGACAATACCTAATCCAGAAATATTAGAAAAGAATATTGATGCAAAGACTCGTGACTTTGTTAAGTCTCATGCCTCTACAATTATAGAATCAAATGGAAAAGAAATAATAAAACTACGTGCAGAAATAGAAGGCTTACACAATAAGATAAAAAATTTAGAAGATACAATACCAACCATCTTTAAAGGATTAGTGGATCAACCTGTATCTGATTTTAAAAAGCAAGTCACAAAAGGTGACGTAATAAGATTTATGAAAAAAATGGGATGGAGTGAGTAATGGCTGAGACGCAACCTCGTGGTGAACAGTTAAGGTTTTTATCATCTAAGACAGGTGATCATAACCTAGATACATATTTAGAAAGTGCAGAGAGAGGATCAAGAAGCATTGGTGATATGCTTGGTGATATCTTTGACTCATCAGGTACTTTTGATTCTAGTAATTTTACTTTTAAATATGATACAACAAACAGTGCGATAGAAGTAAGAGTTGGAGACTCATCTCAATCATTTGTTAATGTAACTCCTTTCTTTAATTTAAGAGGTACATACTCATCATCATCAACAACCTACAAAAATTTTGATTTAATTACAGACTCTAACTCTGATATTTATATTGTACACGGATTAGCATCTAACACAGCGACAACTACCTTTGCTGACATCGCTGCAGTACGATCATCATCCAACACAAAAAAATTAGTAGACGTATCTGGTGCTGCAACACAGGCATCGAATGCAGCAGGATCTGCTACAGCAGCCGCTAACTCAGCGACAGCCGCAGCCTCATCTGCTTCTACAGCGTCTACTCAAGCAAGTAATGCATCATCCTCCGCATCGACAGCCTCTGGTCATGCCTCAACAGCAACAACAAAAGCATCAGAGGCTTCAACTTCTGCAACCAATGCAGCGTCATCAGCATCTACTGCTTCGACACAAGCTACTAACGCTGCTTCATCAGCGTCAACAGCTTCAACGCAAGCAACTAATGCTGCAAGCTCTGCGACTGCTGCAGCAAGTTCATTATCAACATTTCAAGGTCAATATCACGGAGCAGCATCATCAGATCCTAGTAGCAATCTAAATGCAGGAGATTTATATTTTAATAACTCATCAGGTTTAAAAGTTTACAATGGATCATCATGGGAAGATATAAAACCAACATCTTCTGAACAAACTAATATTAATACAGTATCATCAAATAATTCTAACATCACAACCTTGGCAGGCATAAATAGTGACATCTCAAGTGTTGCAGGTATTGCTGGTGATGTAACATCATTAGCTAACTCTTTAGAAAAAACTTTTGTAGTTACTGTTGCCAGTGTAGGTGGATCAAATGTTTTTGTTTTAGATGGTGTAAACAATCCAACATTACAAATTGTTAGAGGTAACGAATATATTTTTGATGTATCTAATGCTTCAGTATCTGGTCACCCTTTAGCATTTAAAGATGGATCAGGTAACTCTTGGACATCAGGCGTAACTGTAACTGGAACTGCAGGTAACTCAGGTGCAACAGTTAAATTTGAAGTACCTTCTAATGCACCAAGCTCAATGCGTTATTATTGTACTTCTCATGGTAATGCTATGGGTAATACTATTACTGTATCTGACTCAGCTATATCTACAGTAGCAACAAACATTTCCTCAGTAAATAGCGTTGCAAGTAACCAGACAGCAATTAATAATGTCAATTCTATTTCTAGTGCAATATCGGCAGTCAATTCTAATTCTAGTAATATTAATACTGTCTCTTCTAATATTAGTGGAGTAAATAGTTTTGCTGATAGATATCGTATTGCATCATCAGCTCCTTCTTCTAGTCTGGATGTTGGTGATCTTTATTTTGATACGACAGCAGATGAATTAAAAGTTTATAAGTCTGGTGGTTGGGCTGCAGCAGGATCAACTGTTAACGGAACATCTGCAAGATTTAGATATACAGCATCGGCAAACCAAACAACTTTTACAGGTAATGATTTAGATGGAAACACTTTAGCTTACGACTCAGGTTTTATTGATGTGTATCTAAATGGTGTACATCTTGATACAGCAGACTATACTGATACAAGTGGATCATCTATTGTTTTAGCATCAGGTGCTGCAGTAAATGATGAATTATATATAGTTGCTTATGGTACATTTGCTTTAGCATCTTTTGCAGCTACAGCAATAACATCAGGAACTTTAAACAATGCTAGACTATCATCTGACGTAACACAAAATACTGCTACACAAACACTAACAAATAAAACCATTAATGCCTCTAATAACACTTTAAGCAATATACCAAGTTCAGCTTTGGCAGGCGGAATAACAAATGCTCAATTAGCAGGTAGTATAGCAAATACTAAATTAGCAAATAATTCAGTAACCATTAACGGAACAGCCGTTCAATTAGGTGGATCAACAACAATAGCTGATAACTCAGTAGTTATGGCAATAGCTCTTGGTTAGGGACGACTAAATATACGGAGGAATGTAAGACAAAATCATGGCAAATAATTTTTCACAAGCTGATGCTACTTTAGCAAATAACAACTTAACTACTGTTGTTTCTGCTACATCAAATAAACAAATCATTATAGGTTTACTTATATCCAACACTGGTACTACTTCTATAAATGTAACTGCAAAGTTAAATAATGGCTCTGCTGACAGAAGTATAATAACCAATGCACCTCTGCCAGTTGGCGGTTCAATCGAGTGTGTACAGGGAAAAATAGTTATACCTAGTGGTGGTGCAGTAAAGATTCAAAAAAGTGGTGGATCAGCAGACGTAATAGTATCACTCTTAACAGATGTAACGTAGATGCCGTATTTAGGTACTCCTCCACAATCTGGTTTTATAACAACAGCAAAACAGCGAGTAACGTCAAGCACAAATAACTATGTAGACTTAGATCATGCAATCAGCAATTTAAGTGATGTTATAGTATGGGTCAATTTTGTAAAACAAGATAGCACGAATTTATCTTTAACGACTTCATCACGAATTACGCTAGGTGCGACTTTAGTCGCTAGCGATATTGTAGAGATTGCTTATCTAGGAAAAGCAGTTAATACACAAACACCTTCTACTGGAAGTGTGTCAGTTGATATGTTATCTGCTAGTGGAACTAAATCAAGTTCAACTTTTCTTGCAGGAGATAATTCTTTTAAAACTGTTTCTGGCACAACAATAAATAACAATGCAGATAACAGAGTTATTACAGGTAGTGGCACAGCAAATACTTTAGAAGGCGAAGCAAACCTTAGATTTGATGGCTCAACAGTAAGAGTAGGAAGTGGTACTACTTCCCCAGATTCAGCCGCAAGTGATGTTGTTGTAGAGGGAAGTGGTAATACTGGAATAAGCATATTAAGTGGTGGTTCCAATTCTGCTAGTCTTTATTTAGGTACTAATGGAGCAAACAATGATGGTGTAATTAGTTATTTAAATAATGATAATGAAATGCACTTTGACACTGCTGCTTCAACAAGATTTATTATTGCTAGTGATGGCACTCAATATGTTAATACTACTTCTGGGAATTTAAAACAGGCAAGTAGTGCTGGAGTTGTAACTAAAGGTGGGTCTGTTAATGGCGAAACACAAATTGCATGTTTATCTGGAAATCCTCTAACAATCAATCGTTCAAATGATGACAGCGGAGATAGAATTTTAATTAATTTTTACAGAGCCTCAAATAATATAGGACTAATTGGTGCTACTAATAGTTCAACACATTACAATACGAATAGTGATTACAGATTAAAAGAAAACCAAGTAGCTATTTCTGATGGCATAGAAAGACTTAAACAACTTAAACCTTATAAATTTAATTTTAAAATAGATGCAGATAAAATAGTTGATGGTTTCTTTGCACATGAAGTAACACCAGTAGTACCAGAAGCTATTAGTGGCGATAAAGATGCTGTTGATAGTGAAGGTAATATTGAGCCACAATCTATTGACCAATCTAAATTAGTTCCTTTACTGACAAGTGCCTTACAAGAAGCAATAACAAAAATAGAAACTCTTGAAGCAAGAGTTAAAACATTGGAGGACGCATAATG
>Ga0098038_1000563_pt1 | contig 16601 bp, 22 predicted proteins | sample 5B_taG_FD_75051 | JGI IMG/M metagenome (GOLD analysis project Ga0098038, IMG submission 75051) | Marine viral communities from the Subarctic Pacific Ocean - 5B_ETSP_OMZ_AT15132_CsCl metaG | ecosystem: Environmental > Aquatic > Marine > Oceanic | place: Pacific Ocean | collected 2015-01-08 | reverse complement strand
TGGCGATGGTGATGGTGATGACGGCCAAGCCGGAGATAGCGGCGAAGATCAAAATGAATCTGTTGAATCTAAAGATCAGGGCGAAAACCAGCTTAAAGAAGGCGAAGACTCAGATACTGATTTAAACACTAAAGATGACTTGCCTGGCATTCCAGATGGCTCTGGGAATGATGGCAGTCCTGACAGCGGCGGAGAACAAGACGTTCTTAATCTGTTTAAGGGGCTGGGCCTTGGCGCTGCGGCAAGTGGTGGATTTAATGCCCCCGCTGCTGAAGACTTTATGTATCGCCTTGACTTTAATCCGCCAACAGAGTCTGGCCCTGTTTTTACAAATGAAGACTATTTAGCGCAGCTAGAAAGGTTTGATAGCCCTGAACAACAGCTTGATAGGATAATTAAACGCGCGGGAATGCTTACATGACATATTTAGATTTAGTTAATAACGTGCTTCGCCGTTTGAGGGAAGACACCGTAACATCTGTTAGCAATGACACTTACAGCATAATGGCTAGTGACTTTGTTAACGATGCCAAAGACATGGTTGAGTCTGCTTGGGATTGGTCAGCACTCCGAACTCGCCTCACAATCACAACAGCTGCTGATGACTATACTTATTCACTAACAGGAACAGGTGACAAAGGTAAGTTGTTAAGACTTATTAACGACACCTCTAACCTAGAAATGAAATATCAAACTCAGGCTTGGTTTGATGATAAGTTTTTTATTCAAAACACAGCATCCGGTGCGCCTGAGTATTACACCTATGCAGGAGTTGACTCTAATGGTGATGCTCAGATTGACGTATACCCCAAGCCTGATGGCGTCTATAGCTTGAAAGCAAAGACAGTAATTAGGAATGTTGCATTAAGTAACAATACAGATACGTTAGCGATTCCTAGTCAACCTGTTATTCACCTTGCTATAGCTTTGCTTGCAAGAGAGCGGGGCGAAACTGGCGGAACCTCTACAGCAGAGTATTTTGCTATTGCAGACAAGTACCTTTCAGACGCAATTGCTCTTGATGCACAGCGCCACCCAGAAGAAACAATCTTTTACACCCCATAGGGAGCAGTCATGGCACAACCATTACAAAGCATTGACTTGATTGCCCCAGGCTTTAAAGGGGTAAACACAGAAGATTCTCCGATTGCACAAGATCCGTCATTTGCAGACATTGCAGATAACGCTGTTATTGATAAGCGGGGTCGTATTGCTTCTCGCAAAGGAATTAATGTTTTAACCACAAACAAAACTGTTTTGGGTTCAGACCACCTGCACAAAATCCATCATTTTTACGATGAAGATAACAACGAGGTTATTTTTAGTACTGGCAATAACAAGATTATTACAGGAACAACAACCTTGGTTGATGCAACGCCAGGGTCTTACTCAATTTCTGCTAATGATTGGAAGATTATTAACTTTAATAACAAGGCTTATTTTTTCCAGCGCGGCTTTGACCCTTTGGTTTATGACAATGCTACTAGCGTTAGGACTTTTAGCACGGTAAACAGCAATACAACAGCCGCAACCTTAAAGTGCAATGAGGCTATAGCAGCGTTTGGTCGGATTTTTATTACAGATAACTCAAATGAATCACAAACTGTTTACTGGTCTGATCTTCTTGATGGTGCTGATTTTAGTGGTGGCAGCAGCGGGTCAATTAACGTAGCTCACGCATGGCCTGACGGCTATGATGAGGTTGTTGGGCTTGCAGCGCATAACAATTTGTTGATTGTGTTTGGCGCACACAGCATCCTTGTTTACTCAGGAGCTACTAGCCCAGCTTCAATGGCTTTAAATGACACTGTGTCTGGAGTAGGGTGCGTTGATAGAAACTCAATACAAGGCATTGGTACAGACGTTTTGTTTTTATCTCATACGGGCCTTCGCAGTCTTGGTAGAACCATTCAAGAAAAATCTTTACCCATATCTGACCTTAGCGTAAATGTTAAGACAGAATTGATTGAGGTTATTTCAGCTGAAACAGAGCCTCTTGCATCTATATACAGCCCTGAAAACTCTTTTTACTTGATTTGTTTTCCAAGCCAGCAAACTGTTTTTTGTTTTGATCTTAAAGGCAGGCTAGAAAATAATGCATACAGAGTGACTAGGTGGACCTCTATTATCCATAAGTCCTTTGCAAGAGATACAGATGGCACGTTGTATATTGGCTCTACTGCCGGTGTTGGCAAGTATGATGGCTACACAGACAATACATCAAGTTACCGATTTAGGTATTTTAGTCCTGCTTTGACGTTTGGAGATCCAAGCAGAGTTAAGCTACTTAAAAAAATACGTCCTACGTTTGTTGGTTTGAACGATGGAACTGTGTTTGTTAAATGGTCTTATGATTTTGAAACCGCATTTAAGAACTACGAGATTACTGTAGGCGACCAAACTACAGCGCTTTTTGGTCAGTCAGAATACGGCATTGGCACATATACGGGCGGAGTCTTAATTACAAGACAGTCTGTTCAGGCAAGTGGTAACGGTACAGCGGTAACAATTGGCATTGAGTCAGACATAAATGGCGCAATTCTATCTATTCAGGAAATTAACTTATTAGCGTTAATGGGTAAAACAGTATGAGTAACTACAGCAAAACAACCAACTTTGGCGCTAAGGACACGTTGCCCTCTGGCGATACCAATAAAATCATTCGTGGTAGTGAGTTTGATACGGAGTTTGATGCCCTCGTAACTGCGGTGGCTACAAAAGCCAACATTGCCTCGCCTACTTTTACAGGAACAGTAACAGTTCCCGCGTTGACAATTACAGGAAATGTAACTGTTGACCTTGGCAGCGCGGATACGGTCACTATAGACGGGGGGACTTACTAATGTCTGCTTCACTTTTTGGTGATATTGCTGGCTTAGCCGCAATCAATACTGCTTATAACAGGTTAGGTGGCATTGGCGATTCAGCGGAAACTAAGTCTAATGCCATAGCGCAAGATCTTTACAGCAAAGGTCAATTTAAACCGTTTACCGTTAGGTCGCGTGTTGGCGTAACAAATGTCGACGAGCAGGGCTCAATGGGTCAATACTTGGGCGGTCAGGCTGGCGCACTTCAAACCGACTTGTTTAGCCGAGCGATAATGAACGCTACTGGTCCAACAACAGGGGCAGAGTTAGGCGGAGACTTAGGGCTTAATCTTGTTGAAAGAGCGCGTAGTGAGTTTGACCAGCCAATTGCTCAGTATGGAGACATTACCGCTGCGTCCAATCAGGCGTTAATGCAAGGCATGGATTTTATGGGCCAAGCTGGTATGTCTACTGGTGCCCGTGAGCAACAAGTATTTGATCGCATCCGTGCAGCGCAGCGCCCAGAGGAAGAGCGCAGGCGGCTAGAGCTTGAAGAAAGGCTGGCTACTCAAGGAAGGCTTGGTGTTCAAACTAATATGTACGGCGGAACACCAGAGCAGCTGGCATTAGAAAAGGCTCAAGCTGAAGCTCAAAATACAGCGATGTTGCAGGCAATGCAGCAGGCTCAATCTGAGCAGGCGCAGGTTGGCGCTTTGGGACAGCAGTTTACAGGGATGGGTGGAAATCTTGCAGCGCAACTTCAAGCCTTAGAGCAAGCCAGAATGGGCATTGGGTTAGGTTATGCTCAAGGCGGCATGGGCCTGATGCAAGGTCGCGAGGCATTGCAGGCCGCAGAACTTCAGCAGTCTCTTGGAGCGCTAAAGGGAGCATTGATGCCAGAGCAGGCTCAGCTTAATATGTTCCAGCAAGGACTAAATGCAGCCAAGTTGCGAGAAGACACGCAGCAATTCCGTACCGGAATGTTTGGCGAGGCCAAGATGACAGGGCTTGATGCCTTGCTTGCATCTGGTCTGGGGCAGGCTAACCTGCTTGGCAACGTAGGTGCTGGCATATTAGCTGCTGGCGCGCAAAGCAATAGCGGAGGGGGGTTATTTGACGCCTTATCTGATTTAGTTAAAAACATTCCTAATCCGTTTTCTTCTGATATTAGGCTTAAGAAAAATGTTGAGTTTATTGGTCAAAACGATAACGGCTTTAACATTTATTCCTGGGATTGGAATGACAAGGCAAACGAGCTTGGAGAGTACGGGTCAAGCGTTGGCGTAATCGCGCAAGAGCTTCTTGCAGATCACTCATCTAAAGTACACGTTGATAGCAGCGGCTATTATACGGTTGATTACACAGGCATTTGGAGTTAAGTCATGGCTACTACTACAAGTCGTCCAAATTTAAGACTAACTAGGTCTTTAATAGGGGGCCTAGCCAATCCAGAATTTGCTGAAGCAGCTGGCGTTGGTGTTTATCAAGGAATGCTTGGCCCTGAAAGGCGAGAAGAAAAAAAAGAAGAAACGGCTTTTTATGAACAGCTAATAGAAGCCGGCAAAAAAGGCGATCTTTCAGGGCAAGGAGGTTTGCTGTCTGCTCGCGGTTCAAAAATTGGCAATGCTTCTATGGTTTTGCAAGGCACCCAAATGATGGCCAGCGCAAATAAGCAAAATGGGCTTATACAAATTGAAAGTCTTATGGATGTTTATGCTGATCCAACAAAAACAAAAGAAGAGCGAGCGCAAGCTTTAGCTCAGGCAGAGTCTATGGCTTACTCAGGCATCGTAGGCATGACTCCTCAATCATTTAACGCTCTTGTTAGCGGGGCTTCTGGACGGCATGAAAACACTTTAAATACACAAGCAAGGCAAATGGCAGCTACTGGCGGAGCAGATGCTATTTCTAATTACTCTAATTTGTATGGACCTCAAGAATCTTGGCGGATAAGTCAGGCAGTAAAAAATCAAGGGGCTGTTAAAAATGCTTTAGGCCAACAATCAGCTAATGCATTTGTAAGATCAAAAGCTGGCGAAATTTCACAGCTAAACACTCAAATTGCTAAATACCAAAATATTCCTGTTGAGCAATGGGACATGGATTCGGTCCGAGAATTGTACAATCAACGCTTTGAAATAGAACAAGAGATTGTAGCAAGGGGAGGTCAAGGTAATCCGTCTCAATTTATTGGCGGCGCTGCTCGTTTTTATGATGAAGTATATGAAATGCAGTCTGCACGCAAAAATGAAATTGCACTACAAGTAGATGCAAGAGTTGAAAACGAAAGAAATTTTTTGTATAGCATAGCAAAAAAACAAAGATATGCCACATCTGACCAATTTGTTGAGGAGGCTAGAAAAAGCCCCCTATATGCAGATTGGGATGAATCTGATTGGGATTCATTGGAAGGTGATATTGCTAGTTTTCAAGAGATGAGAGCTAACAAATCTGAGTACATGAAAAATGGGCAGCTTGCTCCAACAGATGAAGACTGGCTTTCTAAGTACCCAAATTATTTTTCTGATGACGATGATTTTCAAACAGATTTAAAAGCATATAGAGCAGAAAATACAGATAGTCTTACTCGTCTTGAAGCAGGAAATGCTTTAACAGCCAAGGTAAGGGATGCGCGATCACAACAGCGCACAGATTCTCGCAGCGATAGACGAGTTAAAGGACGAGCAACAGATTTTGTTGAGGCATTTATTGGAGCAGGCAACCCAGATGATCCTAGATTTGATTCGACTATGCCCGTTCAGGGCGGGTTTATGCAGGGAGACAGCGTTTATGATGTTGTTCGTCGTTTGCAACTTACTAAAGACGAGCGTTATGACACGTTAATTGACAAGGTTGGAATTAAAATTAAAGACAACCCTAACGCTAATATGCGAGAAACAGTAATGGATGCGTTCCAAGAACTCTTTATTAAAACTCCAGGGGAAGCAGGTGCTCAAGCGCGTCAAGGCGAAATAGCTCAACAAATTGAAGTGAATAGGGTTGGCATTAAAAAACTTCAAGAAAATTATAAAGAAGCTACAGGCGAAGATCTGTCAGATGAAGATGCTGCGGCTATGATTCAGCAACAGTTAGCTGACGCGTTAGCAGCTGACGCAGAAAGAATGTCTGCTGGCATTAGATCGGCTAGAGAACAAGTGCGACCTGAAGGCAGAATGACAGGAATGCCAGAGGCTACTAGAGGAATGGACCCTGTTACAGCTGGAGAGTTTTTTGGTTCTGTTGCAGATATAGCAGTAAAAGGATTGCGCTCAATTCCTGGTGGCCCACCAGATAGAAATCAATAAGCTGGCTTGCTTAAAAGAAAATCCATATTAACGTGTCACCGAGGTAAAGCGTAATGCCGCAAGTCCAAGCCAAGACATTAATGGAAAAAGATCTTCCTGAGTATCTTGATACTCCTGCTGTAAGGGGGGCTTTTGATCGCATTGGGGTTCCTGTTGAGATTGCAGCCCCTAATTTTAACTTGTATTTCCGTACTCTTTCAGGGATTGAGTCTACTTTTGGTATAAATCTAAGCAATAAAGAGCGTGTTGGACCAGAAGGTACGACAGCTAAAGGTGAGTATCAGATTACTGACGGCACTTTTAAAGTTATGCTGCGGCGAGGTATTCGATCTTACAAGCTAGCTGACGAAGAACCTCCTGAGTGGATGACTAACACTCTTAAAGATAACGATAGAGATCCTCGCAACTTAACAGATGACCAAGCAAGAGAGTTAATCCTTCTTGATATGGAACAGCGCCCTCAAAAATATAATGGCGTTGGAACAAGTCAGTTAATGAAGGGTTTAGCTTTAGGCAATTGGGATGCTGGTCGCGAGATATTTGATAAACACCATCACACCAATCCTGATTCAGACACAAAAACATCAGCAGATAGATTTTTTGGAATGTTTGAGCAGGGTGTTACTGAAGTTGCTGGCTTTGGCGGCACAGAAAACATAAAGCCAGATCCGTTGCGTATTCAACTTGCTAAAAATGAAATGAGTCAGCTAACAGACTATGAAACTGCAATGGGACAAAAGCTTGCAGAGGCATCTGTAGATGCTAAACGTGTCTCTAGTGTGGTTATGCCTCAGTTATCAGAAACTAAGGAGCCAACACGCACACGCCCCGCAAGCGAAATATATGCTGGATCTGCAATAACACAAGGAGTTCAGGCATTACAAGAGATGATTCAGCCAGCACCTGATGATGGCTTGCGGTATGTATCTACGCCTGCTCGAGATTTAGTTGATGAGTCTTATAAGCCTAAGTCTGACTATGACAAGTGGTTCCAAGAATATTATCAAGGTTACAAAAATAAACGTACTGAGGAGTTAGCTGGAGGAGTTCGTGCGGTTGCTGGTGGATTGACATTTCAATTGGCAGACGAAATGGAAGCCTTGCTTCGTGCTGGCGCAAAAGAAGAAGGAAGCTATGAAGAAGAGCTTGCTTTGATTCGCGAGCAACAAGATCGCTATGAGTTGTTGAATCCTGGCAAAGCCCTTGCGTTAGAAGCTGTTGGTGCTATACCAACGGGCTATGGATTATCTGCTGGTTTAACTAGGGCCGGCGTTACTAAGGCTATGCCGCAAGCTGGGCTAGAGGGATTTGCTTACGGTGTTGGGTCAGGCGATACCTTTGAGCAACGTGTTCAGTTTGCCACAGTTGGCGCAATAGGAGGCATGGCACTTGGCAAAGTAATTGACATGGCAACAACACCATCTTCTGCTGGTGGATTAAAAACAAAAGCCGATGATCTTGCTGATGAAAGCCTTCCAATTGAGGATCAACCAGCAAATCTTGATATTGAAAAAGTGTTAGATAATGAAATTTATACAGAAGTAGATAACCCTAAATATACTAGCAAACCTTTGAGGGAAGCGGCTACGTTTGGTGAGTTATATGAGGGTATAAAACAGGCTGTATCTAATTTTTATGATGATAAATTAACAGGGCTATCTGACAGGATTATTCGTCGCGTTAGCGCAGAGGTTGGTGGGAGGATTCAACGAGCAGATCAGGCTGCATTGTTTATTGTTGGCAAAGAACTTGAGTCTATGTCTAAAGAACTGGTGCCCGTAATTAAGATTATTAATGAAAGCGAAAAAGCCAAAGGCACAATGCTTGATTACGCTGCAGGTAAGATGTTTACAGACAAAGAAATTTTTCAATTTAACGCTATTGCTAGAAAGATGAAGCCAGCAGCGCGAAAAAAATACAGAGAAAACTTGCAAGCAAAATCTCTTGATCGGCTTGAAGAGGCGTTAGGTGACGAGCTAAGCACAGAACATTTAGCTGTTTTAAATCGTTACTTAACATACAGCAATAAGAAAAACGCCGACCTTAATTTAAGGGTATTTGGTGCTAAATTTGATGATGATCCTAATGCTGCAAACCATCTAACTTTTCTTCACACGCGCAACAGGATTCAAGCAGAAAGGTTTAAAGCTGAGGGGTTAACTGACGATCAAATTGAAGCTCGCTTTATGAGTGACCCTGCATTTGAAGCTCGCAGCAGAGGTCGTTATGCAGATGGTGATGATTTGCTTCGTCCAGTGCCATCAGAATATGACAACCCAATTGTTTCTGATATGCGACGCATACATAAGATGGAGCAGTTTGGTCAACTTCAAAAAAAGTTTGGCGTAAAGGTTGATGAGGCGGCTGAAGTCTTTGAGCGGTCATTAACCTTAGATGAGTTTCTTGATGAGTTTGCATATACGCTTGAGCGAAAAGGCATTAGTCGAGAAGGTTCGTTTTTTACACGAGAGCAGATAGCAGACCACATTATGGGCAGTGCTAAATCGCCTCACCCCTTAATTCAAGCAGCAAATTCCTTGGCGTATGCAGTGACTTTAGCGGGGCCAATGTCTGCAATCTTAAACATAGCCGACATTCCTTTGCTTGGCGCTAAGTATGGTGGCGGGGCGGTTAAAGAAGGTTTAAAAGTAGCAAGTCCTTTTAAGAAACCGCCAAATCCAGACCTTGAAAAGATGGGCTTGAACAGCCAAACCTTTGGCGAATTTGTTAATTTGATCAACGATCAGCTTGATAACCAGCAAGGATGGATGGCTCGTACAGCAGAAAAAATGCGTAAAAGCGCAGACTTCATGATGAAAGGCTCTGGCTTTGCGGCTATGGATCGTGTTGGCAAACAGGGCGTAATGCGTGGTGTATTAAAAAGCGCAGCAGATGATGCTGAAGCAGGCAAACTTGCAGATAATTGGGGGTTTTATTTTAATGAAGCCGAGTTAAATATTCTTACCGACCAACTGCAAAAGCATGGAATGGAATGGCAAAACTATACAGGCAAAGGCTCTGAATTAATTGAAGAGCTTATGTTTGCTGGCCTTGGTCAGCAACAGTTGATTAGTGCAGCAGGCAGGCCGTCAGCATGGGCGCGGCATCCCAACCTTCGCCCGTTGTGGGCGCTGCGAGGTTTTGTAGTAAAGCAGCAGGCGCTTGCATTAAGGGAAGTTATGGGCAACATCAAAGCTGGCAAGCCTGAAGAAGCTGTTAAGTTTCTTGGTCGATATGCAACCTATGGTGCAGGTGGATATGCCGTAATTAACGAAGGTCGGCAGTTTATTTTTGGCGATGGAGAGGCATCATTTGGTGGTCTTGCCAGAGGCTATGGTGACGCGTGGGCATCTTTGTTAACAGCTAATACGCTGGGTTTAAACGATTACCAGTTTGGTCAGATTAAAAATATTGGAATCTTGCCGACATTTGCGCTGGGAGTGGAGCCAATTGCTACAGGCAGGACAAGGGATTTAATCAGCACTGGCATTGATGTTCTAGACAAAGAGCGACCACCTCAAGCCATGCTTACAGAACTTCCATTGTTTAAACAAAGCTTTAGAGCGGGCCGTAATATATCAGAAATGCTTGGCCAGCCAGAAGCTCAAGGGATGTTTGAGGAAGCGTTGCGGCAGCGTAACGATTAATCCCAGCTTTCAAACTCTAACCAGCCTACAACACCAGCCGCCCTTTCATTCTCAAGACGGGCGGCTTCGGCTTTATAATGCTTGGCTACTTCCTTTTCCTCTTTGACCATGCGTTTGCCTAGCATAATATCTTCGACCTTTTCCCTAATTAACTCCAAGGCTCCTTCGCCGTAGGTATCTACATAATGGCGGTAGAAGTAGTCAGGGTTGCTGCCAAACTTTTGATGGCATCCATAGCAGTGGGCAAAAGCATTGAGGGCATCATAACGAATCCCTTTTTTAGCTCGACTAAAATAGTGTGAACAGTGCAAAGCCTTACTGTTTTCTTCGTACTTCGTGCCACAGCCCTGGCAATAGAAGTCATTTCGCAGCCTTACGCAGCGGCTAAACCAATGATCGGCAGGGGTTCTTTTGATTCTCACTTGAGTTGATCCTTTAGTGACTGAGGGAATGGGACATACACGCCGCGATGCTCTGCCAGCCATCGAACCAGTACCTCAGCAGACTCGCTTAGTTCGCGCACCGTCAGCTTAGCGGTAGAGTTCTTTTCATACATAGACTTGATAACAGGTTTATACAGCATCTCTTTTACTAGCACATCTGTAAAAGGAATCTCAAGCGTATCACTGTATGGATGCCTAGCCCAATCCCCTGCATCATTTAGCTTGTCTGCAATCTGACGAAACCACAGATGCATTGCACCGTTCTGACGTTCCGTTCTGTTTTCTTCTCTAATTTTGTACGTTAAAACTGCGCCATTTTGAAACTGATCTTTTATAAAAGCGATGAAGAACTCTGCTTTGTCTTTGCTATCTACAATCCACCTATGTGACATGCCACTCCCTTAATGCATCTCGTAAAACTTTTCTTTTATCTCTAGCTCTGTAACTAAACTTGTTAGCCATACCTCATAAAATTCTTCTAGCGGCATGTCGATTGTGATTCCCTCTGGAAAGGTGTCCGTGTAAACATCAGTTTGTTTAATGTTCTTAGTGTTTGTGGTTGCGCCGCCAATGGTTGACGTCAGTAGTACCGCATTACCACTTGGCAACTTTACGCCAATCAAAGGAATCATGCTCTGGGCCTCACCGTTACTCTGGCAATCTCGCCATCTGTTGTGTCGTAGGTGATTACTTTAGCACCTCGGCGGGAAACCCATCCACCTCTGGCGGCATATGCGTCACGACCACTAAGCGTGGGATGCATCTCAGCAATAGCGCCACCGTCCTCTATCAAGCGTTCGTGGTGGTAATGACCTGTATGGATATAGGTGTAGTTAGCCTGTCCCCACATCTCTCTGAAGCGCGGCTCACTAGCAAACAGCTTATGCAGCTGGGCCAGCTTGACCTTGTGACCGTGGTGGAACGCAAGCATTGTCTCGCCGTGTAAGTAAGCGTAGTACGGGAACTCGTTGTCAATAACCGTCAGTCTTTTTTCGTCAGCAAACAGTTGCTTGATGTGCTTCCGCAGCCAGATGCTGCCAGATATGTCGTGGTTTCCTTCGGCAGAAACTACCACTACCTTGTTGAATTTACGCAGCATCATGCGTACTGCCTCAGACATGACGGACATGGCAAGCTCAACCAGTTTTCCGTATCGAGTGTCGGCATCCAGTATGTGCCCAGACTGCGGGGTTACGCTAAGGATTCCATCCCAATGCAAGAAGTCACCCAGCTGGCAGAGGAACCCTGTTCCAGCCTTTGGTGCGGTGTTAATCATGTCGCTAATGGAGTTAAGGAATACATCCCTGGCTATCTTTACATTCCAATCATCGCCAGTTTCTGCTTCATAAGCATACATTCCTAGATGGAAATCAGTGATAGTTAACAAGCTGAGAAGGTTTGTGTCGTAGTTTTTAGGCGGTGGTGTGGGTTTAAATTTTGGCAAGCCTTCTTGCGCGGCTTCTAATCTTTCAATCAGGATTTCAAATTGTCTTTGCTCATCAGTCTGAGACTTGACCCACTGTCGTATGGGGGTGCCGTCCTCATCGTAGAAGGTAGACACGCCTTTAATCTTATGACCATCAGGAACAGGGTGCAGCCAATCATTTTCTGGGCTATAGCCTTGGCGCTTTGCCTTGTTCTTGACCGCTCTGATATGTTCCTTAAGGGCGCTCCGAGTCATCTGCATAATTACGGCGGCTTTACTTTGGGAAAGACCCTTTCCGTAGCAAAGTTTAATTGCATCGGTTTGTTTTTGTGTAGAACAAAACTGCATTAGTGGATGATCCATAATGTTCCCCAGTTGTTAAGTCGTTGATTTTATTTTTGTTTTTCTATGGCGTCTAGTAATAACTTGCGATACTTAGGTAACGCGTTTTCTTTTTCAACCATAGACTCAATAAACTGGTACAGCTGTCCTTCTATGCATCTATGGCGCAACAATTCTACTGCTATTGCTCGCTGCTGGCTGGGCAGAAGGGATTTCCAGTGATACTTTTGGCTTACAAATAACTCTAATACGCGCTCATCTACCTGTTCAATCGTCATAATTGACTCCTTTTTTAGTTTGCCCAGCTTGCCCAGCTTGCCCAGTTTGCCCAGAAAGTCCAGCCAGCCCATGTTTTACGGGGCCTGTTACCCTTGCCCGCCCCCTAAACTACGGGCATTAGAGGCATTGTGGGCATTCTGGGCATTCTGGGCATTAGATATCTGGACTCCAAGAGTAAAACTTTTTGCCGTGTTCGCCACGCCGCTCTAGCTTTAGGTGGTTTCCCTTTAAAAGATCAATGCAATTCCGTAGCGTTTTGCGAGAACAGCCGTTTGGATTTACCTCATCATCATTCAACAGAGAAAACAGATCGCTTTGAGAATAGGTGCGTTTGTTTTTCATCACGCTACTTAGGAATACGAACTCATCCTCGTACTTAGCGAGTGCTTTGCCGATGTTAATCTGTGCTCGCTGGCGTACCTTTAAGCCTGCAATATCATCAGCCGTCATGAACTGTACAGAATCCACGGACTCTTCGTAGTCAATCAACCCTGAAGTCTGCTTATACTTAAACCCTCCCTCAAAGCTGACCTGACTACGATCCTTTTCATTGATTACTAATAGCTCTTGATATGCGGCAAACTTATCGTTTAAGGGATCAAGGCCAAACATATTATCTACGTCTGCCTTAAGGTCTCCAACGCCTTCATATACCAGCCTGCCGTCCATTGTCCGGTGCTTATTGCAGTGACCAAGCAAGATGACAGTGCCTCCAGCCGCAGCAAACTCTCGGAAAACGTGCAGGACTTCGCGCATATCAGCCTTGTTTAAAACTGGCGCAAACTTTTTGAGGGTATCGCAAATAACAATCTTGCCATCAGCTTCCCCTTCCAGCCTGATTGAGTTGAGTAGCCGCAAGGCATCACCTGTATTTCTGAGGTAAGGATCAGGAGAGTTTGCCAGCGTAACCATTGTCATGTCGTGCTTGTTACCTAGCTTTGCTTTCTGGAGCACACCCCTAGCGCCATCATCTTCATTGAAATAGATAACATCAGAGCCGCTTATTAGATTGTTCCGTATTGATTGGAAAAGGTTGCCGAGTATCCAGACTGTTTTGCCTGCACCACTAGGTGCGTATACCAGTGTGACTGTTCCTGTCGTTATCATGCCAGGAATCACATCTCGTTCTTTTGCTAAACGACTCTCTAGCTCTTTGATCCTTCCATTGATAGCGGCCTTTCTAAGCCTGCTGAGCGATGATACGGGTTCTGTATGGGCTACCCCATTGGTTTTGTTTTCGTTTGATACAGGGCGATTGACGGCCTGTGAGGGGGCATTGGGTAGCTGGCTTTCTTGAAGGCAATAAGATGCCCAATCGTCCGACATAGAACACTCCTTTTTTGAGGGGAGAAACCTTTCAACTTTGACTCAACCCTGCTTACTTGTCAATAACTATCGCTGACTTTATAATGTTTGCAAAGGTTGACATTGTTGGAGTAGATGATTACAGTAAAGGAAATCAACAAAGGAGGATCGCAATGTCTGAGGCTAAAAGCAAGCTATTCGAAAACCTGCTGAGCGCGCAGCGGCACCTGTCACACGCTACTGCATCAGCTACAAATCCACACTTTAGAAGTCAGTATGTTCCGTTTGAAGCTCTATGGGATTACGCCAAGGAAGCATTGAATGAGCGTGGCATTTTGATTCAGCAGATCAGCCATGAATGTGAAGTTGGCGCGTGTATCGAAACCATTCTGATTGGGTACGGCGAGACATTTGGTACTGGCAAGATGATTGTCAGGGCAGACAAGCCAACAGCCCAGAGTTTTGGAAGCGCCGTAACCTATGCCAAGCGGTACAGTTTATCAATGGCATTGGGTATTGGAGCAGACAAAGATGACGATGCCAATAAAGCAGAGTCAGGTAACAAGAGAACGTGGTAGAAACATACGAGGAGTTTCTCGCTTACATGGAATCTGTCCGTGACAACTTTGATTTTGTCTGTGATGTTAAACACGCAGTAGCAAATGAAGAGTGGGATCTTCTTAGGGCTATCATCGAAGACACACCAAACAGTGTGAAGGAGGTGTTAAATCTTGCGCCATCAAAGGGTGGCATCTTTACGACCTTTGAAAATAAGGTAATGAAAACCAATCCAAATAGGAACATAAGATGAGTGATGAAAAGAATTTTGTAGACGGCTTGATTATTAAACTGCCTGACGATAATGCTCCAGACTTTGTAAAGCTGAAGCTGTCCTTAAAACTTGACGAGCTTGGCGCTTGGATTTCTACGCAGAAAAAAAGCGAAGAGTCTTTAGAGTGGATCAACATCGAGATCAAAGAGGGGCGTTCAGGTAAGTGGTATGCCGAGCGCAATATGTGGAAGCCGCCAGAAGAGCCAAAGCCTGCGGCATCTGCACCGTCACAAGACGTACCTTGGTAATTCTAGCCGTGTGTTTTCACGGCCCTTGCCCCGCTAGTCGGGGCTTTTTTTAAGGAGAGGTTATGAGTCAGCAACCTGAGTATCTGTATTACCGCGAACTGTTTAGCATCTTTAAGGCATACACCACGCCTAAGCTGATGCGCGTGCTGGATTCCCAGGGCATCAAGTATTTTACTGACGCCAAGGGCAAGCCGTTCACCACCCGCAGCGCCATCGAAGGGGCGTTGGGGTCAGAGGGTATCAACGCCATCGTCCCATCCACCGCTCCGGAGGGGCTGTCGGAATCGTCAACATCGCTTAGCTAGACAAGGTGTAAGTGCCAGATCAGGCATCGGGGTAACAATCTTCTGGGCCAGCGCCAGCGGGGGGTGCAGCGATTCCGACCATCGGGGCGCTGCCAACCGACTCAATCAGGGTAGGAGTGCAACCCTTGGTCGAGCTTGAGTGTACTAACAATCGGGATCGAAGTCATGCCACTCCTGTGACTCGTCCACATCACCCGCATTCCTTTCAGTCCAAAGTTCCCAGCACACATCACAAACTCCATCATCGTCTAGGAATCCAGACTCAACTGACTTGCCGCAGTCCTCACACTCACGAAAGTCATCATTGTCCATTAGATTGCACCGCCCAATGCTAGGCAAACAAGGGCAACAACCATAATGCATAGCAAACCAATTACCATTTCGTTATCCATTATCCCGCTCCATGTTTGGCAGCTATCTCGCTGCGAGCTTCATCAACTATCGACTCAAAACAATAAGGGTGATAAACCATCTCATCCCAACTGTCAGACCAAGGCAGATCATCAGGTAAATCAGTCTGCGCCCACCTAGCTGAATGCCATATCTCTTCATTACAGTAATCACATTTCGGCATCGAACACCCCCATCTTCCAGACTCGGAGCATTCTTCTTTCATTATGGTGCTCTGTTCGCGATGCAGGCTGCACTCCATTTGCATACATGGAAGCAGCAAAAGATTTTCCTTCGTAGTACGGAAGCAAAACGCAGTCGCCGTTCTCCATCTTGTCCATTAGCCTTTGCCATCTACCAGTGCGTGATCCTCTAGTTGGCAGCGGTATGTTTTTTTCAATCTCCATTACCATTGCTCCAAGTCAGGTCTGTATTTCCAGAAGTCATCCATTATCTCGTCGTGATCAAACAGCCTCTGTATGTTTATTAGTGGAGTAACACCATCTGCATAGATAGCTTCGATCTCCATGTAAGGTGGCTCCTCTCTATTCCCAGGTTCGTAGTAAAGTTCTACTACAACCCCAACAGCTGGGTGCTCCCAAGTAATTTTACTCATAGCTTCTTGCATCCTCTTTTTCGATTAAATAATCCATCACCCTTAGTGGGCTTTTAGATCCTTCAGCTAAACCTTTCATGTAGCCTGTAATACGGTCAGCTTCACCAAACTTTTTTCTGTAATGCCTGTACTCACGCAGGTTGTATGCTCTATTTGATCGCAGGTTTTTTCTCCAATGCATTAGCTCTTTCATGTGCTCGGAGTTAGCTTTCATCTGATTGATACGTTTCATCGAAAATCTCCTCAATAGTTTTGTGCTTCGGAATAAAGTTAATGTGCTTGTCGCCCATCACTTCGGATACAAACCCATGTAGCCCTTCGTAACTTGCTTTCTCATCATTGGCCTCACACCAATTAAAGAATGCTTTAACTAAGGACTCTGGGTAATAAAGATCTTTAGGCATCATGCTCACCAAGCTCTTCGTGTAAGTAATGTATGCAGCACTGCACATCCAGCTGTATCTGAGCAAGGTTGTCGTTCTTAGGTTTTGTCCTGCCAAGATCAGCGTCGGCTTGCTGCAACTTCTCAATCGCCGTTCGGATGTAGTGCCGACTATCGAACGGGATTACGTTACTAATCGGTTTAGCTGAATACGGAAACAAACTACGAGCCGCAGCTTGAATTGCGTAAGCGTCTTTATAATCTGAACCCGTAT
>Ga0098038_1000562_pt1 | contig 16609 bp, 26 predicted proteins | sample 5B_taG_FD_75051 | JGI IMG/M metagenome (GOLD analysis project Ga0098038, IMG submission 75051) | Marine viral communities from the Subarctic Pacific Ocean - 5B_ETSP_OMZ_AT15132_CsCl metaG | ecosystem: Environmental > Aquatic > Marine > Oceanic | place: Pacific Ocean | collected 2015-01-08 | reverse complement strand
TCCTGATAAAGCTGTGTTACCAAATGAATTAGGATTAGGTGTAGCTCCTGTTGTTACATCTGGATCGGGTGTTGTTGTTTGATTAGGATCTCTGTCTGGTCCCTCGTATGGTTGGTTTGGTCCCTTCTGATATCTATCATCAATACCATCACCATCAGAGTCTATAAAATCTTTTGTAGTATGAGGATTATTAATGGATGATCCATAATTAGAAGAGGTAGCAGCTTCTGATATGTTATCTGTTCCCATTTGTCCGCTAGTAAATGTATTAACTTGTCCAGTGGTATTATCTGATTTACTATCTCTTACTCTTTGTGCTTCATTAATAAATTGATCATAGTCTAATTGGTTTTCATTTAATGAAGATAAACCTGTCAATCTTTTTAATAATGCTGGATCACGATATATATTTAAAACATTATCTCTTGGATCAGTAAACTTAGCGTCTTTTATTTTTTTTGCTTCTGCTTGAAATGCAGCTTTATCTGCTGGAGATAATGTTTCAACATATGATTTTAATAAAGCTTCTGCTGTTGCAGAGAAACCAGCTTCTCTTGCTGTGCTTGCATTTTTGTTTTGTGTTGCTATTCTAAATAAATTTAATGCATCCTGTTCACTAATATCTGTTATACTCTTATTGTTACCTGCAAGTATTTCATTACCTGTCTGTGTAGTTCCTTGCATATTAGCAAAGTCTGATCCAAAATATTCACCTGCATTTATTTTTGCTATTATTTTATCTGCTTCATTTTTTAGACTTTGAGGTAGTTGATCATAACCTGACTGTGCTTTAAATTTTAAAACTAATGCACGTTTTTCTTCAATCGTTGCATTCTTCTTTGCATCATCTGGTAATTCTGTAGTATCATCATCAAATAAATCATCAAAAAAATCTGTTTCGTTTTTATTATCATTACCTTCATCACCATTATCTGGCTTTGTTGTAGTGACAGTAGGATTATTACTTAATACATTTGTTGTTGTAGTAACTGTACCATCATTACCAGTTTCAGTCAGTGTACCACCAGATGAAGGAGGTACATAATTAGGATTTTTTTCACTTTCTTCTTGTCTATCTTCTGGTGAAAAATTACCTACACCTGTAAAACCTACGTCTGCTAAATCTTCAGAAGTTGTGCCACCATATAAATAAGGATTAGCTGGTTTATTATTTATTACTGTTGATCCTGACGATGTATCAGTTGAACTATTTGATGAGGTATCAGAAGAACTATTTGATGTAGCATTGTATCCTGAAACATCTGGAACCATAGTATTGCCAAATGAATTAGATGTTGATGAGGATGTAGATGAGGATGTATCTTTACCTTTTCCTTTGTCTCCACCAAAGTAACTATCGTACCAAGCCATGTTAACTTAGGCTGATAGTTGATACTGCTGCTATTCCTACTTCTAAGTTAGCTGATGAAGAATCATTCGTTACTATAACCTGAAGTCTTTTTGATGATGTTGTGGCATCAATAGATATAGATGATCCAAAAGTTACATCTGCTTTTGTGTTAGATATAGCTTGTGAAGTTCCTATAACACTACCATCTACAGCAAGTTGGATTGTACATGTTCCTGTTGATACTATAGCTGTTAACCCATCTATTCTTACAACCTCTTTCCATAATCTTTTTACTAAGAATGTAGCATTAGATACAGTCCCTTGAAATAAAGGAAAAGTATGTGTTGCAAACAAAGTAGGTAGTTGTGCTGTAGGTATTTTAGCTGATGAGTCTAATGATGCAACTCCTGATGCTGCACCCATAAATGTTTTAGGTACAAGAGAAGTAACATCAACACTACCATATTCTAAAGCTGTACCTGTTCCATTTACTTTTAAAACTTGTGAAGCATTAGAAGAGGTAAAGGAAGGAATACTTGATGTTGGGTTAGTAGATATAAAGGTTGTTCCATTATAAAATTTTAATTGGTTTGGTGTTTGTGATGTATCTAAAAATAAATCTCCAGCAGAAGGAGATGATGGTGTACTTGAAGATACTGTAAGTTTTGCTTTAGCCGCTAAACCTGTAGCTAATCCATTTACTTTTGCTTGTGGTATTTCATCATTGTCTATGCTTAGTTTTGTAAAATCAATTAGTCCTGTTGCTGTATCAGTAAAAGCTGATGTCGTCATCAAACCCGTTGCAGTTGCTGTAGAAGTATCTTCTACTTTTAAAACAGTTACAAGATCGTTGTTTACAAGGTTACTTGTAAAAGTAATAGAGTTGTTTGCATCTGATGATGTATAGTCATTTGATCCACCTTGACGTAATAGTACACCATTCTTATAAACTAAGAAGGTATCTGTTGCTGAGTGTGTATACGCAATTTGTGTTTGAGTAGATGTGATAGCATAGTCTGCACGATTGAAGTTTGATATTTCATCAGTACGGATTTTATATATTGTTACTTTATCATTATTACTTAAACCTGATCCAAATGTTACAGTGTTGTTTGCTGCTGATACTGTGTAAGCTGATTCAGGTTGTAACAATCCATTTTTATATATTACTAAAACATCTGTAGATGCATTAGCATATGCAAAAACTGTTTGGTTAGCAGTTGCTGTTAAGTCTGAACGATCAAAGAATATTGATTGACCAATAGTACCAACACTACCTCCATCTGCTCCTTTAATTGCTGATGGTGCAGCTAGTATAATCCAGCCTGCTTCTGTAGAAGTATATGTTCCTACTCTGTATTGTAAACCTGTTGTTGAGTCATACTTAAATTCTACTGGACCTGTCCATTCCCCAGAAGAGTTAAATAGTTGACCTAATAATTCTGATAATGTTTTATCTCCTAATTCAGCAGCATTAACGTAACGTATAATACTTTCTAATTCAGTATTAATATTAGAAGATGATGAATAGTTAGAAGGAAATTGTTGTCTTAATCTTGCCATAGTTTTTAATCTCTCACGTTAATTGCTAATCCCATAATACGAAGTATTCCTGATCCGCTAGTTGTGAACTTAAACTGTACACCCTTGTAGCGATGCAGAAATTGTCTTTCATATTGTCTAGTTAATGGCACATCAGGGAAGTTATTGTCGTCCCCTGTATCATCAATAGTAATATTGATACTGTCTATTTGCTGACCCTTATCATTAAAACATTCAATGAGTAGATCACCAAATCCATGTGCATGTAATATAAATGATGTACTTTCTTTTGTAGAATTAAGAGATCCATGCCACAATATAGGTGTAGTAGCTATCATTGTAGGAGGGAAGTCTGATGTTTCTTCTATGTTTTGTGTTTTAAATAGTCCACCAGATGTACCTAATATTAGTTCACCACCTAAGAAGTCACCACATCTTGAGTTAAGATGTTCACCAGTTGACCATTTAGATTCACCACCAACAGGATTGATAGCATAGGTTAATTTATCACATAGTTTAGGTGATGACTTAGGAAAGAAGAAATGTATATGACCCTCATCAGCATCATATGTACTAGATACTTTTTCTAAGTTTGGACAGGCTGCAAGTAACTCTCTGTATTTGATGTCTACTTTAGATGATAGTGATTGACTGAAAATAGTTACACCATTCTCCATTGATCGTTTGACAGAATGTATACCATCTCTACCACAATAGATTAAATCTGTACCATAACGCACAATAGAGTTATGTGATATTGTTCCTGTTTGTACAGATACTTTATCTTCTAATACCCAGTTTTCAAAGTTAGGCTCAATGTTAAATATGATTACTTGGTCATTTGTAAAGATACAAAGCTTGTTTGTTTCTAATACACCTAATCCTTTTATCTCATCTGCTGTACCTATAAAGTTTTTAATATCTAAGAATGCTCCACGAGTAACTGATGTTTCACCTACTTCTTCTTGTTCAGCAAAGAAGTTTTCATCATCAACACGAGAGAAGTGTATCTCTGTAGATTTACCTGTGATTCCTGCAACAGCTAATCTTCTACCAACAGATGTACAGTATGCTGGTTTAAGGTGATCAAGAGATGTAACCTTTTCCCATTTACTTCCATCATACTTGTATGATCTTTGATCTTTAGAAAGCATAAATACTTTTTGGTTAAATACTGTAGAGGTTACAACTGATCCTAATGTGAATGCTTCTTGTACTAAATGATCTTGATCAGAGTTTAAGGTTAAACCACCACCATCTTGTTGTACAAAACATACGTTGTTTCTTGAGTAGAAACGCACATGATCAATAGCTTTATCTATATTCTTATGTTCCTTGACTCCTGCATTTCGCACGATGGCTCCACGCCAGTCACAGAATCCGTCTTCTAAAGCTAAAAGATGTTGCTTATCACCTGTATCTAATGATGATTTATCACGAGAAGAATCAACCCCCATGAAGTCTGTATATGTGTACCCTTTACTTTGTACTCCTGAAGGAGATAAGATTGACATTACTCAGTAGGTACACCTGTTTTAGAAGTAACAGATGTTGAGTCAGTGTCTGATGTTTCATTACCTGTAAAAGGATCAACCTTTGTACCATTAAGATATCCTTTATTACTTCCACCATCATATACAATCATTTGTATTTTAGAGTTTCTTGCATATTCTTTGTACAGAATCTTATTCATAAACTCATAGTAGAGTGGTCCATATATCTTAACTTTGTCAGATGCTTGTTGTGTGGCATACTTAAATAGTAATCCATAAAGTATAATAGTATCTGGTATGGATCGTGAGTCACTTATATGTGTATAGTATTCTATTTCATATGAATCTGAGAAATAAGGATGCATACGAATATCTTCTATTACTTCATTGGCAAACTCTATAAACATCAACATAACATTGCCATCAACAGACTCAGGATTAAACTCACCATATCGTCTTAAAGCTGACATAGATAACTTCTGTAATGGAGAATACACATCCTTAATGTGTGGATTAGAATTAGATACGTGATTCTTATTTAGGTGTAAGTCACCATCAGTAGTAAGATGTTTGTTTACAGGTACTTCCTGTGATCTAGGTAAACCACTCTTTGTATTATTTATATTAGATGTAGAGGTATTACCTTTATTATCTGTATAGGAATTAGCCATTTAGTTTAACTACTCCCCCATATTTAACTCTGTCTTGTCTTTCAAATCTTTCAACATACTTCTCAGGAACTTCAAACACAATGTTGCCTGAATCTCTAAATCTTAATCCTCTTATAACTTCATCTTGGTATTGCCATCCAATACGAATATCAAATAATTTTTCTGCAGGCTCAGTAGTTACGTATGTTATAAATTTTTCTTTAGCAGGTGGTTTAATTTCTTTGTATTCTTTTAAATCTGCTTTAACTGTTGCTTTAGCTATATTGGCTTTTGTAGTAGCCATCCCTTTAATTGGTGTAGACATATTATCTCCTTAAATAAAAAAACTCAGAGGCATGTAGCCTCTGAGTTACAATTAAGTAAAATAACTAAGATAGTCGTCCTATTAGGATAGGCTATTCCAGTTTTTGATAACTGTGTGTACTTTGTCTTGCATTAACTCAAGACCACACTCAGTTAAGTATTCGTGCTTCGCAGCATCCTTATCGGCAGTCTGTCTGTTTTGTAACAGAGTAGTATCTCTACCATCTAAGAAACGATACTTTAGGAATGGGAAGTCAATGATTACCATGTCATTAGCCATACCTGGGATTTGACGGAACTGAGGGTGAACATGCACCAACAAGTCTCCAGCATAAGTAGAATACTTAGTGAAGTTAATTCCGTATGTACCGCTTACAACAGTTGGTTGCCATCTAGCTTTACCAATTTGTTGTAATAAGTTAGCACAAGTAGTTCCACAGAAAGCAATCTTTTGTTTGCTTCCAAATGCAAATACAGTGTCTGATAATAAAGTATCAAAGCCTGTTTCACTTAGAACACTAGCAGATGAGTTTGATGCTTGATCTAACACGTTAGTTAGTTCGTTCATCAAGCCACCTGTGTATCTTCTAGGTTGAGCAGTTGATCCACTTTCTTCTACTTTCTTACCAAAGAACATAGCTCTTTCGATGTCAGACATGTGCATTTTTAATGCTTTAGTCATGTATTCATCTTCAGCATCTCCAGTTCTTCTGTAAGTAGCTTTTAAAGTGTTTGATACTTCAAACGCAGTTCTAAAGATTTGACAGTAGTTGAACGCCACAGTCGGGTCAAAAGAGATTGCGTCTGGTGCAGTGTCACCCTCTGTCGCAGAGTATCCAGCAATAAATAATTCTGAATCGTCTGCAATAGTTAGTGATCCACCACCAATTTGTCTTGCAACAGTTACTCTGTGGTTAGTCGTATCACCAGCAGCAGTAGCTCTCATTACTTCACCCGTTGCTGAGTTAACAATGATTGATCCTGCAACAACAAAAGGTACACCAGCATCGCCAGTATCTAATTGTATTGTAGTCGCTGATGCATTCAAAGCACCATTTACTTTTAATTTTCGATCAGGTAATTCGTCACGAAAGTTATTAAATTTTGGGTCATCAGAAGACTGAGAAGATCCCATAGAAAGCAATGCGTTAAGCGGTGCAGTTCCATTAGGCTCTAACAGTGTGTAGAGTTCCCTATAGTTTGTGGGTCTGAAGTCCGTACCGAATTGTCCAGTCCCACGTAAGCCATTAATTCCAGCCATAGTAAGCTCCTTAAAGGTTAAATGTTAAACGTGTAAAACTTAAAAACTAGCCAATCGCATACATCGTTAGCTAAAAAATTTGCGGAAAATAGGGTAGAGGCGTTAGCGTCTTATTTCGGCAACACTATTGTACAAAATATTTTATTATTGTGTCTACCCTTTTAGCATTTCCATTTACGTAATGCTAAAGCTTTACGAGTTGGACTGCCATCTGGTTTTTTCATTGGACCTTTAACACCTGACATTCTAGCACAAAATGATTTACGTCTACCAGCAGCTTTAGATCCTTTCTTAACTTTACCTGTAACAGGTGCTTTTAAATTAGATCCATCTTTTCTTTTAAAGTAAGCTCTACCAGCAGCATTAAGACCACCAGTTTTACTTTGATGTTTCTTTAATGTCATGAATAACTCCTATATCTTTTAGTCTTAGCAGCAGCACTCTTAGGTTGTTTGACGTGTTGCTTACCTTTCTTTTTACCTGCTCTCTTTGCTCTAGTAGTTGCAGCATACTCAGAAGAACTCATAGCTTTTATAGCAGCAGAAGGTAGATACCTTTCTCCAGTCTCAGAAGATTTTTTACCTGACTTAGTTCTCCACTTTTGTTTTCCCCAAGCTTTAAGACTTCTTTGACTTTTTGCTAGTGCCATTTTTACTTTTTCTTTTAGCTGCAGTTATGATGTCACCTCTAGTAATTTTTTTTGGATCTCCATACATTGCTGCTAGTTTAGTTTTTTGTTTAATTTTTTTTTTCATTAGCTTCCCACTTTCTTTTGGGCTAGTTTATGTGCTTGACCGAATGTTTTTCCAGAAAGCATTTCTTTTCTCATCATAGCCATATGCTTTGCAGTATGATGTTTACTATGTTTTTTCATAGTAGCTTGTTGTCTTGCAGTTAAAATTTTTTTCTTCATTACTTATATCCTCCACCAGCTTTCTTATAAGCCTTTGCGAGAGCTTGGGCTTTACGAGCTGACCATTGTCCTGCGGCTGTCCCGTGTGAAGCTTGTGATTTTATACGTTGAAATATTTTTTTTCTCATTGATGGCTTGGTATAATTACCAGCTTTATTAACTGTAGATTTAGTCATTAAAAAATCCAGTTCCAAATAATGATAGCTATTATAGCACTTATAAATCCTACAACTATCTTTCCTCTCTTGGTAAGTGATTTCCACATTTGTTTAATTTGTTCCATATTATCTCCTATAAGTTGATATTATTATTGTTGACGCAATTTAACATTATCGCAACATTCCTGTCTTCCAAATCGGGAGACATGTATTCTGCTAATTTATTCATTTCGACAACGCACTGTGGTGCGTCATCAAATGATAAAGGTACTTCAGATTGAAAGCATAAAGTTTGCTCCAATATTCCCATACCAACAAAACAAATCATTGCTTTGATGGTAAACATTACATTACTCTTCTTTGAGCAAGTCTTCCTAATATATCGGCATTAGGATCTGTATTAACTTCTCCTGCTGGACCTGCACTAGGTGATGATCCAAGAGATCCTGTTACTGCTGAACGTCTTGCAGCAATGTCTTGAAGACGTGCCATCTCAGGAGTGTTTCTTTCATTGTTAAAATCTTGTACAACTTTCATTGTTAATTCAGGATCAACAAAGTCTTCCATTGTATATCCTCTTTCAGAAGCATACGTCATGAATTGATTTGCAGCTTCATCAGGTAAACCTAATTGCTGTTGTGCAGAATTAAGATTCATCGCTATCTGTTGTTGGATTTGTTGTCCACCAGCAGCGTCTGCTTGTTGTACTTGTGCGGCAGCACCTTCTGTTATTCCTTTAGATGCACTAACAAGTTGTTGTATCATTTGATTTTGCTTGGCAATTTGATCTTTTAATGATGCAGTCTCTGCCATTTGCTCACGATAAGCAGGAGGAAGAGATATAGAATTTTCTTCTTCATACTTTGTAAACATTTCTTCTACTTCTTTTGGTGTAATATTAGAGGCAACAGCCATCTTATCATCTGTTTGTGGCTTTGCTTGTTTCTCACCATCAACATTACCCATAGTAGGATTTGATTCAAATGCTTTAGTTGCATTCTCTAAAAAATCTTTTACTCCTTTTGCATCCATACCTTTTTCTTTCATTAGGTTTTTCACTAATTCCATTGCAGGTTTTACAGTTGCATGTTCAGCATTAAGTTTACCATATCTTTCAAATGTAGATTTAATTTGGTTATCATTCAGCTTACGCTTATCATCTTTACCAAATTCTATTTCATAAACGACACCTTCAACAGAGGTTTTATCTCCTTCTGTTTGTGGTGAAGCAGACTCTTGTACCTTTTCTTCTACAGTAGGTTTAGCTTCTGCTTTAGTATCAGATGCTGCAGCTTCTTCTGGTGTAGCATTACCCATTTGTGCAGGGGGTTGTTGTGCCTCTGCTCCAGCAGGTGTGCCTTCAGCAGGTTGCATTGATCCTGTATTTGCTACAGGTTTTGGTCCTAATATTTGACTCGCTAATGAATCAATCTTTTCTTCGTTATTAATAGCCATGTTAACTCCTATAAATTTTTAGCTTTTGTTTCTACTTCTAAGGCAACATCATTCTTGTATTTAAGAATGAGTTTGTCAGGAAGTTCCTTTAATTGTCTTGCCGCCCACATGGCTCCACGCTTAAAGTTTATTTCATCCATCGTCATGTCTCTATTTTCTGATAGCTGAAAGGAAGCTGTCAGTATTTCTTGCTTCATGACTTCATCGATTATTTTCCAGCCATCAGATTTCTGAAGTGCTGTAAGCTTATCGATAGCTTGCTTAGGCTTCATTAAGAAGCCTTAAGCTTGCCAACCTTACCTTTTATAGTCTTGTCACTAGCCATAACAGTTTCAAATGCTTTGCCTTTTTGTACAGGTATTCCATTCCTGTCTTTGCTAACATCCTTAACTGGTGGCTTTGTATCGCTTTTATCTTTCATTTATACTCCAAATACTTTTCTAACTAAGATGAATATTCCTAATACAGCAGAGATTAAGCCTAAAGCTTTCAAGGCTCCCTTGCTAGTTTCCATAGTCTTACTAAGTTCAATGATAGTTTTTTCATTTTGTTTAAGATGATCATCAATACGTCTAAGTGATGTATATAAATCATCCCATCTTTCCTTAGCAATAGCATCAGAAACAGCAATTTGCTTTGATAACTCTTCAACTTTATCGTCTGCCATAGGGAACGTGTACCCTTTATATGACTATATAGTCGTCCCTAATTTAATTTTTCTACTGGGTTAAGCCAGATATCATGTAAGTCTTTCGATAACTTCATTGCAGCATTCTTATCCATACGACATGTTAATAGTGATCCATAACCCATATCCATTGTTACACATATAGCTAAAGATTTATTGTCAGGATGTACGATGATATCACCATCTTCTAAGACAACTACATTCTCATAAGATAAAGGCTCAGTTACCAAGAGGATTGCCTGATGATTCTTTTATTTCTTGAATTAAGATATCTTGCAATTCATTTTCTTTTTTAATTATAGCTATGTCTTTAGTGTTTTGCTCAATATCTTCTTCAAGTTCCCAAGCATATTCTTCTAACTCGGTTAAAGGTTTGCGTAATTTTTTATCTAGTTCAGATATATCATCTTCAGTTGCTACATCTTTTATTGCTACTTCTAATGCTTTAATATCTTTTATAATATCCTGTGAGATAGCTTGTAAGTTATTACTATTACCTGCAATGTCATCTCTAATATTATCTAAGACATCATTGTCTAAATTAATTATTTGTGTTTCTAATTCTTTTAGTTTTACTTCTATATCGGTTAAATCAACTGTCTCATTGATAACAGCTTCTCTACCATCTAACTCTTCTATCTTCGATACTAGCTTTCCATATTGCACGAAGCCTGCACCTATTGCACCAACAACACCTAGTAAAGCTGCTACTGATGATAATTTAGTTACTAAGTTACTCATACTAATTCCTTAATGCCTGTAACTCTAATAGAATTTCTTGTTTGTTTCGTCTTATTTGCTCAAGTTTTTTCTTTTGAATTTCTATGGGATCATTGTCTATGTAACTAGATAAAGATACATTCTCATATATTTGTTGGTTGTATTGAGATAAATCAGCTTGTTGGAAGAAGTCATTGTCTACAGTAACATATATGTTTTCAGCATTATAAAAGGTAACATCCATATAGGTATCTAAAGTATCTTGATTAGAGAAGAGGGTAACTTCCTTAACGGAAGCTACCTCTACTTCTGCTACTTCTACGTTAATACTTTTTTTATCTTGTACCTCTTTCTGTTGTACAATTTCTTGTTTTTTACTATCCTCTGTTTGTACCTCGGTGTCTTCAGAATCCTCGCTATCGGGTTTGCTTTCTTCATCTTCATTCTCAGCAACCTCTGATGTGCCTTCTTCAGACTCCTGCTTTTCTTCCATACTGTCTGAATCTTCTTCAGCAGTTTCCATATCATTACTATCATTAGAAACCTCCTTGTCTTCTAATACTTCTTCTTTCGATTCTTCTTCCATTTCCATCTCTGTTGCTGGCTCCTCTTCCATATTCTCAGCAATTTCCATTTCTTCTTCCATTTCCATTTCCATTTCCATCTCTTCTTCTATCTCTTCCATTTCCATTTCTTCCATTTCATTCATATCAGGAAGCTCGTCCATCATTGTCATATCTTCAGCGACAACAAACATCTCTTCAAAATCTTCAAACTCTTCAAAGTAAAGTTCTTCTTCAAAGTATACTTCTTCAAAAAATTCTTCCTCAAAGAAAAACTCTTCTTCAAATATATCTTCTGGTAAATCTGGTATGTTATTTTCTATGTTATCTATAACGTCTTGTGTATCTTCATTAATAGGGGGTATATCTTTATATGATATATTTAATGTAACATTATCTACATCTGGACCACGATGAGAATCATCATAAGCTGTCCCTGCTGTTTCATTATATAATTCTGATCTAATTGTAATATCTGATTGTGTATTTGAGCCTTCAATGTGTATGTTTGTATAGTTTATAAATTTATTATTAGTTGTACTGCTAGTTCCAGTTATCTCTCTAATTTGTGTAGATACTGATCCATCAGCTCCTGTAATAGTTTGTTTTAAGGTAAGTTTGTTTTCAATATTATTCCAAAACCATACGTCTGCTGCCATGGTTGAAGTAAAACCTTGATTCATTTCTGATTGTGTTAGATGACCATCATCAACTAAATCTACATCTTGGTATACATTATCTTCTTCATGTCCCTCAAAAGCTAATACACCACCACCATCATCCATTCCTGATTGATATGGAAAACCCCATTCACCATGTGTATGAATACCATGATCGCCATCTGTTGACCAACCAGTTGTAGATGTAGTTTCTCCCGTTCCAAACGTAGAGTTTGTAAGTATGTTACCTGTGTCTATTGTTTCGCTATTAGTCTGCGTGGACGTTAATAGGATCGAAAGGATCAACACAATCAACGCACATTTCTTCAATTTGAATACTTGATACATAATCTATTTTTTTTACCCATTCATCATAATCTGGACGAAGCTCAGGATACTTTTTCCATTTAGCTGCTGCTTCATCACCAATCTTCCCATCGAAGGGGCAGGGAGTACCTGCTGATTCCATTGCTGAAAAAACACGTTTGTCTTGACAGAGGATAGCCACACTTGCAATCTTCATGCCAAAGTCTTGTAATACTTTAGCTAGTTTTATACGTTCGCAGTTTTCATCGACTACATGTTTGCCGCCACTAACGCCAACAAGGCTGGTAGTAACAGAACCACTAATCCCCAAACTACAAACGTCTTGCGACATAGAACTATACGATGGTGCGTTGGCACTAGGAGGTGGTATATTAGACTTATTACTTGTAGAGTTGGTAGTATTGTTAGTAGTTGTAGAAGTCGTGTCATTAGATGATCCTGATTGATATGTGTTATTATTAGTTGTTGTATATCCGCCTGTTATATTGGTGTTACTGCCTGAAGAGTTTGTTTGTGTATTAGTATCATCTGCTTTTGCACTTGTTGCAGCAGACACAATCAGAATAAAAGTTAGCAAAAAAAAAAGTAATCTCATTATTTACGTTCCAAAATCTTTTTTATTTTAAGTATACCTTCTGAGTCAGGCTCTAATTCTGCTACTACTTGACCACATTCATAGCGAATAACATTTGATCTGCTATCCGATAAGTTGCGTTCACTTTCTCTTTTCACTTTAAGACAATGAGATAAACCATCTGTCTTCATAAACCCATCCATTGATCCGTTTACTATCATCATCATTGCGAATACTGTCTCAACCACTGCCATTTGCTCTTACCTTATCTTTTAGATGTTCTACATCTGTTTGTAATTTATCTACTTGCTTTCTAAGAAAGTCTATATTCACACGATTGTTCATCATGGATTCCATTTCAGTTGTTACTTTTTCTAACTGAGAAGCTGTAAACTCTAACAACATATACTGCTCCTGATCGATAGGCTTTTGATCAGCAGCTTTAAGTAAGTCTGCTTCAAATAGTGTTGCTCTTGTTTCTATATTATTTAATCGTTCAATAACTCCAAAGTATGCCCAGACACCTACTGCTGTGGCTCCGAGTATGCTGAGAAGATTTCTCATAGGCATTGAGATTGCTGTATTTTCTGAAATCTTCATTTACCACAAACACAATTTCCATTACAACCACAAGGATTATTCATCTGCTATAGTTCCGTGATCGCCATTAACTAAGGCGTTATATAAATCCCTACCATGTTGTTCAGTATCACGAGGGTCTGCTGTAAAAGGTAACCACTCTTGTGTGTTATCTCCTAAGTGTGACCATTGACATTCACATTCAATAATTTTTATTGGATTTCCATCTGAATCATTAGTAACTTCCATTGTTAAGTTTCCATCTGAGTCCTGAATAAAATTTCCATCACTATCTAATGTAGGATGTTTTGCTGTTAGCCATTTAGAATTTCTTACTGCTATTAAAGTTATACTCATGTTCTGTTTACCTCCTTAAGATATTCTTAACCATGTGCAACAACGTTGCCATGCTTGTCCGTTCCAAAATGCTCTACCCATACATCTCCAAGTTCCTGACACATAACTGTTAGCTGTGTGACCATAACCAGTAGACCATGCTAAATTAGACCCAGCACGAGTGTCACCTTGGTTTGCTGGTAAATTACTACTGCCAGGGAATACTAAAGTTCCATAACAGCCAATATCACCAGCACCAACAGAAGCAACACCACTTAAAATTTGTGTGTTTGTTGGAGCGGGTAAACTTGTTAAATTAGATGCACTAAAAGTAGGTGTTCCATAACGAGCATTAGGAATAGTTCCAGAAGTTAAATTACTTGCACTTAAAGCTGTTAAATCAACATGTTGCGTTACACTACCTGAAGATAAACGAGCATTATCAAAAGTGCCTGATGTTATCTTAGATGTAGGTAATGCTGGTATTCTATCTGCACCTAAGGTACCTGAAGTAATTTTGTCAGAAGATAAAGCTGGTATTCTATCAGCCCCTAAAGCATCTGAAGTTATTTTAGTTGCAGATAAACTAGGAATATCACTAGCACTTAAAGATACTCTTGCACTAGGCACAGTTCCTGAAGTTAGATTGCTTGCATTAAGATTTGATAAATCAACATGCTGTGTAACACTGCCAGAAGATAGTCTTGCATTAGCAAAAGTTCCTGAAGTAATTTTAGAAGTAGGTAAAGCTGGAATTGCATCTACGCTAATTGTTCCTGCTCCACTTATAACATTGGCTAAATTTCTTGCTCTGCTCATACCTTCTTTTTAAACTGTAAGTAAAAAACTGTCGTCTCTATGCTCCACATGATTCACACTCATCAGGACACATACAGTCATCCTTTCTTAAAGCACCACAATCAGGACAAGGATTAATCATGCTAATTTATAACCAAAAAATCCAGCAGTTTCTGCCATAAAAGGTCTATCTGCACCTTCATTATGATTAGCATAAGTTTCAACATAATCCCCAACTGATAAATTTATAGTATAAAATCCATGAACATGAATTTCGTCACCACCTGTATTTGGAGAAAAGGTTTTTGCTCTTGACGCTTGACTATGTACTTCAGAATTATTTAAATATAACCACATATTTAAAGACTCATTTTGGTCCATACCACTCATTTTTCCCCAGTAAAAGAAATTATAAACTCCAGCACTACCACTTGGTACTGTAAATTTATTTGAAGCAAAAACACCAGAACTGTCATATCTCTCTGCGTTCCATAAAATTTTATGTGCTGGACCACTAGACAATGTTTGATTGCCAGATAAATAAGCATGAAACGAAGGTGAATTAGTACCTTGAACATAATTACCTGTAGGCAAAGTACCTGTAACTCCTTGTGCTAAATTTAAAAATGTCTGTGCCATTAATCAGCCTCCTCTATTGTGTTACCATCTTCTACCCATTGTTGGACTAGACTATAATCAGAATTACTTTCATCTAAAGGCACAAACCAAATTACATCTTCTTGAGTTGTAACTTTGTAAGATATTTTTTTATCACTATCTATTGGGTCATATAACCATTCTACTTTTTTAATATTCATTATAATTCAGCCTCTATTGTCATTTTACCTGTTGTATCAACCCAGTCTGTCCAAGAAATTAATCCTGATTGTCCAGCTTTACTAAAATAAAATCTTAATCCGTTTGTTCTATTACTTCCAATATTCATAGAAGTAATTGACCTACTAGAATTACTACTACCAGCAGAGCCGTGATAATATTCTGTAATAGCACCAGAAAAACTTGTACTAGGAGTTGCTCTCATGGTTGTTGGAAACCAAACTGTATACATTGAATTGTTACCAGCTTGCCCACCAACTATTGTATGAGGAGCATTGTCAGTATTCAATTTCCAAAAGTATCTCTGACATCTTTCTAAATTATCTCCATAACTTTGATGTTGAAAAGCTGGTAGAGTAGAAGCTGTAAATTCTCCAACTTCTAATTGCACTCCTGTTAAGTGCCAGTTGTTAGATGTATTATCAGCATTATTAACTTGTCCTGTGTATCTTTTAGCTGTTGAACTTCCTGCCCAAGCTGTTTGGAGAGATTGACTTCCATAGTTACCACCATGATGTAAACACCAATAAATGGATAGACCTTTACCATTACCTGTTCCTATAGCACCTGTAGTGTCTAATGGAAAAACAATGACCTTATGTTCCCAAGTATCACTAGAAGAAATTGTATAAGAAGCAGAAACTGCTCTGTCGTTTGCACTATCTCTTAATTCAACAGTATGAGTTCCTGTCTTTGTTGCTTTAATCCAAAATGCTAAAGTAAATTTTTCTGCACTAGATGTTCCTTTTTTCCAGCGGTGTGCGTCTTGTCTTTCTGAATGATAAGCAATTACATTTAAAATATCTCCGTGTCCTGAAGCATCATCAGAAGTTGTGCAATCCATTTTTAATGCTTTTGTAAATCCAGCATTATAAGCATTACCACTTGTTAAAGACTCTTGTGTCATTGTCCAAACTGCCGCTGGACTATTTCCTTCTTCAAACCTAAATCTATCTATGCAATAATACCCACTATTTCCATCACCAATACCATTTTGTGTAGTACTTCTTTGTGCAACAGCCATATCTCCATTAATTATAAAAGGTTGTGCATTAGGTCTTAAACTAACTGCATCTGGAATAACACCACTAGCAATTTTACCAGAAGTTACAGCACCATTATTTATTTTAGATGTAGTTATTGCCGAACTTCCAATCTTAGCTTCGGTAACTGCTCCGTCTGAAACTGAAGTCATAACCCCAACCCCAAAATGTTTAATACCATTACATACTGAACTACCACTAGGAGTAAAATCAAAAGTAACAGTAGAGCCACTAACAGTATAGTTGCCTGATTGCAAAATTCCGTCTATCTGAATTTGCAAGGCATCGGCACTTACTGGTACAAAAGCTACTGAGTTTTGTGTTAGGTTAAATGTTGC
>Ga0098038_1000559_pt1 | contig 16634 bp, 12 predicted proteins | sample 5B_taG_FD_75051 | JGI IMG/M metagenome (GOLD analysis project Ga0098038, IMG submission 75051) | Marine viral communities from the Subarctic Pacific Ocean - 5B_ETSP_OMZ_AT15132_CsCl metaG | ecosystem: Environmental > Aquatic > Marine > Oceanic | place: Pacific Ocean | collected 2015-01-08 | reverse complement strand
TATTGAATCGAATATATGACCCATACCCACTTTCTGTTGATCTAGTTTCTGATAATTTTTGATTAACAATCATTGGCATTGCATACTTGCGTATTTTTTGACACATTTCTACATGTTTCATTAATGGAATAATTGTATTAACATGTTGTAAATTAGTATGTCTTCTCCAATAAAAATGATGTGCACCTGTAAAATAATGATTGTCATCATAGGCTTCATTATATGTATACCACCATAAACTTTTTACGTCATAAACTTTATTATTTCCGCCCATTTGTAACCATAACTTTTTGTCGTGAACAAATATAGATTCTAGGTTGAGTAATTTACTTAAATGTTCTTTAAAGCCGGTTATTTGTTCAGTATGATGTATAGGAACAATGAATTCAACTTCATTGCTTGAATACACGTATATACACGATATTCGATTAATTGAAGGATGTAGTTGATGATCTGTTAATATAGGAACAACTAACACAACATCTTCTGTTTTAATATCTTGTAATAACGAATCTAGTTCTTTAGGATCGTCAATTATTATCATACATTAATATAATAATAAATTTGAATGTAATATCCAAATATTTTAATATGAACTAGTAGGGGTAGAAGAATTAGTATTATTAATATCTGCAGAAATAACAAAGTCGGTGTCTGTAAAATATTCTGTAAAATTTAATATTTTTTTATCTAATCCGGTGAATGTTTTAGCAGTTGAGTTAACTGTTTTTTCATTTCTTTGTTTAACACCTATAGTTAGTACTCCATTATCTATAGTGTCATGTAATTGTCCTGTAATTAACCATTTGATTGCTGCAACATCATATAAATTTTTATCAATTTTATTTGAACCATGTGCATCATATTGTTTTTGATTAATTTCCATAATGTTTAATGAATTTACTTTTTTTATAAAATATCTTATTACAAATCCTTGTTTAATATCATCTGCAGTAATTCTTAAAATATAATCTTTTGGAGTTTTATATGTTGTTTTAATTTCAGGGTTTAAACGTTTATATTCAGAAACCATTGGATCTTCTATTTTTAATTTAACTAATTTTTTTGATTTTTTTGAATATTCTCCTAATGTATAAATCTCCCCTGTTAATAAATATCGATGATATGTACCACGATATTCTTTTTTATCAGTAGTCATAAATTTATTTCCATTTGTATATAAATGTTTTTGAATTTCTGATTCTGTATAATATGTTTTTAACCGACTCATGTTATTTTAGGCCTCATTATTAGTTTTAATTTGGTTGTCCATACTCCGTCTGAACTAACAGTATGATCGACTCCTATAACACTAAATACTGTTTGAGTTAGATATCGTTTTGGAAGTAGAGGAATTATAACAACATCTCCGTATCTAAATCCGCTGATACCTTCTATTGAAAGTTCAGCATCAAATGGATATATTGGAGCATTTAATTGATTTGACTTAGTTATATCAGGAGTTGGATATCTTACAAGTTTTTCTAATGCTCGTTTTAATCGTAGCCAGTTTTGATAATTCTTAAAATCGTTCTGCATTAATGCTTTTGCTTGATTTACTGATTTTAGCGCTGCAAAATGTTGGATTTTATATGATTTAGCTATTTTAGCTTTTTGAGATCCTTCTTCATTTATTGATCCTTGCGCATACATAAAAGTTACAAAAGGAGATATTGCTTGATTTGATATATCAGACCCTTCATTTAATGTGAATGCTAGGCTTGTAAGATCACTAGGAAGTTTAGAATTTAATTTTAAATCAGTTACAATTGTTCCAATTGGTGGTTCTGCTCCAGATAAACTACTTTTTGCGCCCATGGGAATTTTATAAGGAGTAGCGTTAACAGCTTGTATATCTTTTATACTTCCTACATAATTTCTATCGTAAAATAACATTGTGTTTGCTAGCTCTGGATGAGTTATTAATGTTAATGCAATAGCTCCCCCAGATACTTCTTTTATTTTTAAAGCTATATGTTTTAAGAGATCATTTGCAGTTTTTACGCTATTTTTAGTTAATATTGGAGTTAATACATTTTCTACTTCAATATAAATTCTACTAGGATGTGCTATTGTTTGACCTGTATCCTTATCTGTTATTAAAAATTTATTTTCCGGCATTTTATTTTCAACACCTGGCATTACTAACTTTTTAAAATATTCTTTAGGTTCTGGAGTTTCAGTTTCATCTTTTGAATCTGATACTTCGTTTTCTTCTGATGTTGGTTCTATTTCAATTTTATCTACTGCTGGATATGAATAACAATCAGCTCCTAGCCCTTCTTTTGGACCGTAAAATAATATTTCTGTAGGATTAGATGAAACAATATTTTCTGTTATTGAAGATTTACATATATCTACATTACATATAATTTCTGAAGATTCTGCTAACATTGGTTGTGAATCTGGATCATTTGGATCCGTTTTTTGAAACTTAGTTAATAGTTTTTTATTTATCATATGAATGAGCAAACCTAGTTGTATATATCGATTTTGATTTTGTGATATCTCATCAACATTCATTCCAGCATTTGCATTTATTTCATTAGCTAATGATTCCGTTCCAGCTTCATTTAAAGCTACGAGATCTCCAGATTCGTCCATTAATTCGAATTCACCTTCTTCTTCTTTCTCCGGGATTTGTGGGTCTAATTCTCCAATTAATATTCCACGATCTGATTTATCATCATTAGCTTGCTCGCCATACTCAGAATTAAAACAAATAGATGGATAATGATACTGTGAAAATTTTTTAGTTTTATCAAGCTTTACTAATGCTGTTTCTCTTCCTACTGTCTCTTTTACCCATTTTATAAATGAATTGACTTCATTTGGCTCTTCTTTTTTATCAGATGATTTTGAGTTATCTTTATTTTCTTTTGCTAATAAATCTCCATCATTTGATTCTGGCATAAGTACTTCTACATCTGTATATACATTACTAGTTCCAGACAATGATAAATTTACATCAACCGTTCCATCAGTCTGAAATGAAAAACTAAATGACGTTATAACGCCGTCAAATAATACTTTATTCATATGTCGTACTTGATTGGAACGCGCTTTAACATAATCGCCTCCAAACTTATCTTTTAATATTTGATATGTTCTACTATTAGGCTCTTCTAATAATCCACCAGTCTCTTCTGTATTTTGATCTGCATCTGGAGATGTTCCTGGCTTTCTTGTTATGATTTGTTCTTTGTTTCCTTCAATTTCGATTAAACAATGTCTGCCCGGACGAAACCATATTTCTTCAAACTCATCTAAATCAGCTGACGGATCAGATATTAATATATTTACTGAAGCTTTATTTAATAATCCCATTGAATTATCTCCAATATTAATATCAACTAATGTAACAACTGGAGGAATTCTATTAGCTTTTCTTTTTAAATATCCACCTGAAATTGAGGTATTTTTAAGTACTTGTTTTGTATAAGCTTCTAGTCCTATAGATCCCGCAACTTTTAATTCATCTAGATCTGCGTCGGGTTCTGCTCCTAGGTAATTGTCTCTTAAACCTCTTAAATATGTAGTTACAGTTTGACTTTGTAGTGGTACATAATCTCCTCCTCTTACATTTTGTCCTGCTAAAACTGAAAATTTTGATGCATTACCTTTGAATTTAGCTAATTGATTATTTGCTAATTTAGGATTATTAAATGCTGATATTTGAACAGATGTCATTTTGGTGGTCATGAAATCTATGTCAGTTTTATCTTTTTTTAATGCTCCTGCAAGTGCACGGGCATTTAATTCTTTTTGTAAATTTTTATCAACTTCTGAATAAAAAATATCTCCAGCCATTTGTAACCTTATCGCTCGTTATTAATTGTTTCAATAATATTTTGTATATTTTGTGCCGGAGGTATTCGTAATATTATTCCTTCTGGCGTATATAATGTTCCTTTTCCTAATCCATTTGCAGAAGCTATGATCCACCAAAGAGATGCATCTCCATAAAATTGATTTGCTAATAAATCTAAACGCTCTGGCGAAGTTATTTCTAGAAAAATATCAGCTGAAACATTTACATCAGGTGCACCAATGATAACAGTGTTTGATTTTCGTTTACCATTTTCATCTCTAAGTATCTTTGCTTGTTCATATCTACTACTCATAATTATACTCCTACGTCTACTTTGCTGGTGTCAATGTTAAAAAGATCTTTATTTTCTTTAAAATCACTCAACCAATTACTATCTCCTTTTTTAGGTGTTGGCGAACCATCATTATAATCCTTGTTCAAATCAGCTAACGAGAAGAACCTTCCACCTTTTTGTGGAATCATATCTGTTATCATGGTTGCGCCCATGGAAATATTAATTTGTTTTGGAACTTCCATTTGATCAGACTCTTCTAACACATTTGTTTCCCATGTTGTTTCTGAATCGTGTAATGTGTAATATAAACTATTTATTATAATTGGTTGGTGATGATATATATCTCCAACTGTTAATCGTAAATAATTTCCTTTTAATGCAATACTAGATCCGTCATAAGTAGGAGCAGTATAACCAGACAATGCATTTAATTTTCTCCAAATTGGTTTTAGTTCATCTCTATCTGTTGCATAGACAGTAAAATCTAAATTTATATCTCTAGAATAGCCTCCATAATTATATGATGGATCTGCTCTACCAATAAAGTTTACTGGAGTCCAACTTGGATTGAACGAATCAGTTAAACTAGTAATTATAGCTCTAAATACCATTACTTCATCTGCTTCAGATGTGTTGCCGGCATACATTTTTTGTCCTGTAAAATAAAATTTAACAAGATCCTTTGTCATCCTACCTGATGCTTTGTCTAAAGCGGCTCCTATTCCACTAGCATCATAATCTTTTATTATTCCATCTGCATTAGGTTCTTCTGGCATCCATTTATATATTTTCTTTAAGAATGTTTTCTTAAAATCAATAACAGAAACTTTATCTCCACGAAATGGAGTTACCGCAGAAATTAAATCTTTAGTTGGTTTCCATTTGTCTGTCTTCCATTGTGTAGTTGCAGCTGATTTAACTGTGAAATCATTTCTTAATGCAAAAGGAGTTCCATGTTCACCATATCCATATGTAGCTTCTAAATTAATAATACCATATGGGCCGTTTTCCATATTAGCAGCAGCATATAATCCAGGAAGAATTGCACCTTTTGCATCGCCAGATGCAATTGCACGTGCAGCAGCAGAAGTTCCGTCTAATCTTTTTGCAAATGCCTGAGCATCTTTGAATCCTTTGCGTGCACGGAAGTCAGGAAAAACTTCAAACTCTGCACGTTTTAAACGATGGAATGGTACACTTATATAACGATCAGTAGGTTCTAGTCCGCCTGCTCGTAATCCTGCTGCTCCTAGTTGAATTACCCTAGGAGATCCTAATTTTGCTGTAGCATTAAGACCTATTATAGCAGCTGTTCTTGCAAGCTCGTCTTCTGGTTGTACATTTGTATTACCAGAAACTATACGTCCAACATCAAGTCCGGTAGAGTTATTAATTCTTTTATAACCTTTATCTAGATAATCTTTTTGAAACTTTGATTGAAATTTATTGGACATTTTATCATTTGTTACAACTGTATTTGCTCCAATTTTTCTATATACTTCTCCAGAATAAACAGTTTCGTTTCCATCTTGGGACATTCCTATTACATGAATTTTAGTTTCTCTAAATGAAACTGGATCTAGTCCTGTAAATCTTTCGTCTGGCCTTGGTAATGTGATAGCCATTCTAGGTCTAAGACCTTCTTCAAGATATTGTTTTGGCTCTATAGTTGTACTACCAATTCTATATGGAGGAGTATTTTCAAATAATTCGTCTTTTCCTCCAGCGTTATACCAAGTTTCATACCTAGCTAGCGAATTCCAATAATTTCCTGCTCCACCAAAAGATCTTAAATTAGGTGAGCCATATCCAATGCCACCATTTACTCCATTTAATGGATTAGCGCCTGGTAAATGTTGTGGTCCTGGCTCAGAATGTGGAGCTCCTTTTATCCATTGTGAATAATGTCGTTCTCCGGAGGTTCTGGTTTCGTGAAAATAATTTAAATTGAGTTGTTTTCCTTTAGGATTTGAACCAAAACCTGATCCATCTATATTTGGTGGTTGATCTTCAAATCTATTTGTTTGATTAAATGGATTAGGAAGATTAGGGACAATACCATTTGGATTTGCTTCAGGTAAATGATGCGGGCTTGCAGCACCATTGCCACTTATTATAAATTGTCTATATGTATTACCAGGATTCCAGAAATTAGGAAGATTTGGAACAATACCTTTTGGATTTGCTTCTGGTAAATGATGTGGCACTTCAGGTCCATGGATTTGAATAAAATTAGAATATAAATTATTTTTATTCCAGAAATTAGGAAGATTTGCTTCTATTCCATTTGGTGCAGCATCAGGTAAATGATGTGGATCTTTAGATGCATGGCCTGTTCTAATAAATGTTTTATATGTGTTACCGGGATTCCAAAAATTAGGAAGATTTGCTTTTATTCCGATTGGGGTAGCATCTGGTAAATGATGTGGAATATCTGGACCATGTCCGGATTCAATAAATGTTTTATATGTATTACTAGAATTCCAAAAATTAGGAAGATTTTCTTTTTTGCCGGTTGGGTAATAGTCAGGCAAATGTGGTAGTCTAGTACTATTATGACCTTGTTTTATAAAGTCTTCATATCTTCTAGTTTCAAACCATGTTGGACGATTAGGAATTTTAGTTGGAGGTACTGCAATTATTGGAGATTTTAAATAATTTAAAGTTCCAGTTGTTAGACCAGCTGTAATAGTTGGTGGTCTTAAATGATTTAAAGTTCCGGTAGTTATACCATTTACAGCTGATCGAATTGGAGACCTTAGATGATTTAGAGTACCGGTGGTTATTGGTGTCTTACCTATAGTTGGTAGTCTTAAATGATTTAATGTGCCTGTTGTTTTAGGAAGTTGAGTACGAATTGGAGCGATATTTCCATAATTGATACCAAGATTACTAGGTGCTATATCTGAGAATGCTCGTGGTTTTTCTACTCCAAATGTGTAGTTTTCATTATTAAAAACAGGACTAAATGTTCCGCCTTGTAGAGAATTAAAAAAATTTGGTGATGGTGTAAAAGTATTTGGCATAATATTTTATCCTCCTATTGATCTCATATTCATTTTTGATTCTCCAAATATATCAGTTGGAACATTTATATTGATATTTTTCATTCCGGCAATCATGGCCATTGCTAGTTTTCTTATAGAATCTTCAGATATTGTTGTAGTATTTGTGTTATTTCTATTTCCTCCAGAAACAGCATCTATTCCATTTGCAAATCCATCTCTAGATGTTGATGCTACAATTCCTATTTGGTCATTTGGATCAAATAATATTGCATCATTAACCCTAGTTGTAGCTATAACGTCGCTACCGCCTGTAACTTTACCGGTGGTAGCCATGTTTATAGGACCGGTGGTTGACATATTTACTGTTTTAATTCCTGAAAATGTAAGACCGGTATCGGTCATTCTTTCGCCTATTGAAGTAGCAAACTTTCCTAGAGCAGGTATTAATTTTCCAATTTCTTTTAATCCTTCACCTGTTACTGTATTTGCTTCTGCAAATGTTCCAAGAGATGACAATGTTTGCATTAATGTTTGTCGTCCGGTTTTTCCACCACCAAAAAAGTTATCTTCAACTATATTCATTGATGTACCCATTCGGGTTTTAGCCTCATTGACCGAGGCCTCGTCTGTTCCAGCAAACCCTTTCATAGTAGCTTGTATTACATCAAATTGATTTGTTCCTGCAAGTCTTATTTGTTCTCCTAGTTGTGCAGTTGCTATTTCTTCAAGATAATACAACATCTTTTCATCAGTAGTTAATGTGTTAGCTTGAATTGATAAAACTTCTTCAAATTTCTTTCTTCTAGGATCGTCTTTTTCTAATTTGGTAAATTTTTCAACTGCGTCATTTAATTTTTCGCCTTCTAATGTTAAAATATTTTCAGCTTCTGGACCTAGATCCTGTAATAACTCTCGTTGTTGAACCATTCGAGCTAATTTATCTTCTCCAATTCCTAAAGTTTCAGCTAATTTTTTTCTAGCCATGAAGTTGGTAGAAATAGTATCTCCCTGAGATTCTATAATTTCATTTAATGTTTGAGCTTGATCAATTGCACTTCCAGATAAAGTTGCCTCTCTAAATTTTTGAGTTAAACTTTCTCCATTTACTCCAATTAAACGTTTACCCGATAATAATTGATATTCTAATTCATTTCCAACTGATGTTTCAATATTTAATAAATTCTTACCAATACTATACACTTCACCTAAATTGGTTCCTAATGCTCGAGCTTTTAAAGCTGCCATACCTAAAAGTTTTGGTGTTTGACTAAATTGTAATGCAACATCAGATGATAGATTTGCAACGTCTTGCATAACAGTACTTAAAACGCCAGTCTCAGAAGACATATCTTTTGATTGATTAAGTCCAAATGTTAATTGAGCTGCGACATCTGCAGCACCAACTGCTCCGTCAGCTGCAGTGGCCGCAAACAAAATAAATTTGTTAGCTAATTCTCCAGATAATCCTAAATTTTTCTGAAAGAAGGTTTGAGTCTCAAATAATTGCCTATTTACTTCTTCCCCGGCGTTTTCACTTTCACTTGCTAATCTTTGGTATCCTTCACCAAGTTCTGCTATACTTTTTATTTCTTGATCTAATTGGTCTAGTGTTCCGGCTAGATTTGCTTGTTTTACTTTTTCCTGTGCAGCTTTAACTTCTTTTTCGGTAACATTTTCTAATTTCATTGCTTGTGCAATGTTTTTTGCTTGTATTGGAAGTATAGCATTTAATGATTGTGCATATTTTCGAATTTGCATTCCTCCGACACCAAATGCAGAAGATATTGCATCATACTTTTCTCCTAACTTTGCTGCAACTCCGGAGCTAATTCCAAATGTTTTATTTAACGACTTATTTCTTTGTTCTAAAGCGGTAGATGCTTTAGCAGCTGCAATTAAACGCTTTCCGAGTGCTTCTTTGCTACCTATTAACTTGTTAATACCAATTTGTAATTGCGCACCAGTTTGTATTAGGCCTTTTAATTTGCCACCAGCTACTGTAGTAGCTTCTGCTATTTCATAAAACTGACTTACTAATATATCAGAAAATTCTTGTGTTCCTAATGCCTGAAGATCTTCTGAAAAATCTTTTAAACGTTGACCAAGTGCTTTATCTAAAGCTGCAAATCCGCCTTTTCCAGTCTGTGCCTTAAAGGTATCTTCAAGGCCTGTTTTATTTGTACCAAGATTTTTTCGAGTTCCAGTGCCTTTTGATAGGGGGTCTGGTTTGGTATCGCTGTGTACAGGTAATAATTTAAGTTTATTTATGTAATTATATGGAATGTGCATATAGATATCTTTTATTATAAATATCTACATAGGAGGTTTTTGTATTTTTGAGTTAGGAGAACTTTTTTTAGATTTTCGTTCAATTTCCAATTTTTTTATCTCTGCCATCTTTTTTAGCTTTCTGATCCAAAAATTTCTCATCCAAATTGGCATATTATAAACGGTATCCCAATTCCATCGACCTTCGCCAGCCCATACTAGTTCAAATAATGAATCATGTAATTTTGCTCTATCTTCTCTTTCATATCCAAAAAAAGTCCGGTCCAATCGGAAACCCGGCTTTGAAGGTGCTCCCATCTTCACCTTCGAATTCATGCTCCATTATTACAGCTGGAGTATTTTCAACAACATATTTTTGAAAATTTTTACTATCCTTGATTAAAAATTGATATTTAACAAAATTTTCAATATCAGATTTTTTACGATTTCCATTAACTTCAACTATAATATTTTCTAGAAGTGAACTTATAGTTAAAGAATTAGAATTTTCTATCGTTACAAATATAAATTTAATGGATAAGTCTTTAGTTTCATATAAAAATTCTCCATTTTCATCACTGTTGATGTCTAATGTTTTTGATTGTAAACTTGATAATTCAACTGTCCTATCTAACATATTTCCAGTTTTTGGATCTTTTACTTTAACATCATATTTAGATCCATATCCTAAGATTCTTGCACTTAAAATTAATCCATCTTTATCTACAGCTGCTATATCAGAATATTTTACGTCAGATACAATTAACGATTCCAATAACTTGTCTAATGTTTTTCCTTCTTTTATATATGATGCATTAGTTAAAATATCTTCATCATACGCTGTCATATATCTCATTTCTAGTTTTCCGGAGCTTAAAGGACTGCTTTTTGGATATACTTTACCTTTACTAGTAAGCGTAACTATTTCTGAAGGAATAGTGTTTCTTTGTTTTGTTTCGTATTGTTGTTTTGCTATTTGTATTAAGTTATCATTTTTATAACTATCTGTTAATTTTGCCATAATGACTTTCCTTTTAAAACTTTATTATAAATATATGTTATCTAGAAAAATGGAAAATAAACATGACGGCTGTGCCGGCTACTGCTCCCCAAAAGCTAGCTTTTTGATTTTCTTCTGATCTAGCATTTTGGTACCCAGCTCTTTTTTCTAATGTCCAGGTTTTATTAGCTTTTGGTTTTATATAAGTAAATACTAATGGCGGAACTGCTGTAAACCATAAACTAGTTATTTTAGGATTTCTAGTTAAACCTCTTGTATTTCTATATACATATAAGTATGAACTAAAAAATCCTACAGCAAATGGAAATGAATTATAATGATGTTTATATCCTAAATTTCGACCCATTACATAATCATTCATTTCAATCGATGAAAGAGGTCCAGATTTTTCTTTATATAGTATTGATATTTTATTATCTCGCTTATAACTATAAACAAAATCAGTTGGTATATCTTTTAAAACATCGTTTTTATGATATATAATTGAAAGTGTATCTGCATATACAATATTTCCAATTAATGGCTTAGATTCATATCTATATATTGTGTCAGATCCATTTTGACATGTAATTAAATTACCTATTATTAGCAGGCCAATTAATATAAGTTGTTTCATTTTTGTCATTCATTATTACCGTAACAATGGTATCAATAACAACTTTATAATATATATATTGGGCAGTAAAAATGGGAGCCGAAACTCCCATTATTTTTATAAAATTTATGAATATTTTAATATTGTAATATAGCGTAATCGTATTTCAATGTCATTTCAATTGTTACCGCATCTTCTGTACCCCAATCCATTTGCCCAAAGTTTGAATCTAATACAAATGCACCCTTTAAAGTCCATTCTTCAATTTTTTCACCCGTTGGTGATAATGAATGAAATGTGATATCTTTTTTATATTGAGTACTATATCCATCTCTACCAGTTAAAGATTCGTGATGTAATCTTATCCATTCCATTGCAGCTTGTGCTCCTGATGGTACAATTGGATCATATAATGTAATTGATACATCATTCCATCTAGATTTTCCTTTAACTTTTCTATCAATATTAATATGATCTAATACTACTTCACTATTTGTAATCGTAGGTCTAGCAGCTGCTTTTACTATATAACTAGGTATATCTGCTATATACATAATAAATCGATTGGATAATTTGGGCTCCCAATCAAATGCATTTAAAAATAAATCATTTTCTCCTATACCCGGTAAATTTTGCTCTAATGCCATTTTTGTGTTCCTATATTCTTTTTATATAAATATTACCTAACTTAAATTCTATTCTGGAAATGATGCACCCGTTGGTTGAATATTAAAGTCTAATACAATAAATTCAGCCGTTCTTGTAGGTTGTAAAAATATTTGTCCGTATAATATATTTTGATCTATTAAATCCGGTGTATTATTTGAGTCATCCATTACAACTCTAAATGCACTTAATCCTTGTTGTGCTCTTACACTTTCCAAATAAGGGTTTGCAATACTTAAGAATCTTAATCTAGTTGCATCTGTGTTTTGTTCAAATACTAAAAACTTAGTAGCAGAAGCAATAAATTTCTTAACTGTTATTAATAATCTTCTAACATTTACTCTATCTAAAGCAGATGCTCTTGCTTGAAGTGTTTTTTGTCCCCATATACAAATTCCTTGATTTGGGAAGTTTGCTATAGGATTAATTCTAGCTTCGTAAAGTTCATCTCTATCTGCCTGGGTTAATTTTTCATATGTATTAATTGCCGTTGTTAGACCGCCTCTATTTAATCCTGCAGGGGCATACCATGGTGCTGATACGGAGTCATTAAATGATAATGCTCCTGGCACTAATACTGATGGTGGTACAAATTTTCCTTTATTTGTACTTGGATCAATAATTCTAACCCATGGGAAATATGTTGCTGTATAATTTGAATCTAATGCTATTGTTTGAGATATAGTACTAGCAATATTCTGATCGATTGTTGGTACATCCATAACATAGAATGTATCAGATCTTTTTTCAACTAATATTCTAGCATCATTAGTTACTGCAGGATGTGCACTATGTAATATACCGGGAGTAACTAACATGTTAATATCAAAGAAATCTGTATTGCTAAGTGCAGCAAATGCAGATCTATATGCTAATGTACCAGACGTTGAATTACCGGAGCAATCAAACCCAAATGTGTTATTAGCTGCAATATTTTTTCCATTAAATTTTGGTAAATTTGGTTTTGCTCCATCAAATCCTCCTTGGAATGGAACTATAAACTTTCTAGTTGATGGTTTAATTTTACTTTCAAATGTTCCAGTGTCTAAAGCTGCTTGAAGCGATCCACTATATGCATTCGTTAATGGGTGTCTTGCTTCTGCGTCTTGCTCTATGTCTCCTAAATAAAAATCAGTATTTAAAGCTACTGTTGATCCTGATGTTGGTACTGGTGCTAAATAATTAAAGTTATGTACATTTGTGAAATCAAATCCGTAAAAATTATCTCCGCTGTAAGCATTATTAATAAATTGTGATGTTCTATATTTAACTTCTTCTAATCCTTGAGCTAAATTTTGAACTTCAGATGATTGCAATGTTACTATTAAATTACCTGACGCTGTTCCTATATCACCTAAATCAACAGTTAATGTATCATTAGCTGTATATCCAGAACCTATTCCTACTGTTTTTACAAGAGTTGGTTCAACTAATAAATTACCTGCTGCTAATGCAGTTAAAGTTACTTCACTAGATCCGCCACCTAATAACCCGGCAGCAATTTTTAAAACGTCTCCTGATTGATAGCCTGAGCCTATTGCTGAAACAGTTACTGATGTTACTTCGTTGCCAGAGACTACTACTGTAGCTTGTGCTCCTGTTCCGGTACCATCTGATAAATCTACATTATTATATGTTGAATCTGTTCCGTCTACAATATTGCTTGTGACAGCTATTGTTCCAGTAACTAATTTACCATTGTCGTTACTAGTTGTAACTGATAAATCTAATCCTGTTCCTGTTCCTGATGTAGTTGGTGTAACAACATATGTTCCTGCTGTACCGCCTGTACCGCCTGTAAATGATGATAAAGTTAAATCTGGTTTAACATTACCGCTTGATTCTTCTCCATCAGGTAGTGGAGAAAATGGAGCTTTAAATCCAAATGGAAGTAATTTTTTATCTAATGTTGCTTCTTGAACTCCAGTTGAACATTCAACTCTTACTAATTTAGATACATTTGGATAATCACCTTCATCTTTTATTTTACCATTTTCATCAATTGTTCTAACTTGATCTCCAATTACCCTAGCTATATAGTTAGGAGATGATGGATCTAAATTAACATTTCTATATGTTTCTTTATCATCTGTGTCTGCATCTGTGTCATCTGATTGAAATGGTGTAGGGAATGGAATATCTGAATTATTAACCCCTCTAAGTTCAACTGTGAATGTTGGATATGATCCTAATGGAGTAATTTCATTGCTTGTTTTAATATCAGAAATAGCAACCTTTACCTCATAATTTTCTGCAGTACCATGTGATAATGTATGAAATTTAAATAAGTCAAATCCGTCGCCGGCTACTTTATTTGAAGTAATAAATGGTGTTGATGCAAATCCTTTGTCTCCATCTTTAGTATTTTCGTAGTTAATGATTCCTAATCTTAACTTAATATCGCCTTTATTATTAAATAGGCCTGCAGTATTTGTATTTTCATATTGTACATATACTGGATAATTTACGCTCTTAGGATTATAATTAAATTTATTTCCTACATATTTAGATGAATTAGAATCAATATCTAATTGAAATGATCCTGTTTGCTTATATCCTCCGGTAAATCCAGGTACTGCTGTGTTATTTGTATATGATCCAGAAACCCATAATGAAAATGATCCGCTATTAGTATCAACTAATGTAGATTTTTCAAATACTGAATTTGCGCCATCAGTTGCAACAGGATTAGTTGGATGAAGAACATGTGTGATATACTCTACACTACCAGAAGATGCAATGATTGCTAAAACACCGTCTTTTAATTTATATCCACCTTTATATAATAATCTTGTTACTGTACAAACTCCTGCATTTTTCAAATATTCCTGTACAGTAAATGGTACATATGAATCGTCTGTATATGATCCAAATGTGTCTATAAAATCTGTAAATGAATTTACTTGTGTTGGAATGAATGCAGGACCTTTGACGGTTGTCCCGATAACTGCTGCTCCTATTTCACTAACACCTCTTTGTAAAAAAGATTGATCTCTTTCGTTAGTAAATACACCGGGCGATACTATTCTTTCTGCCATTAAAATACTCCTATAATTTTTTTATTATAAATATAGACCAAATTCGCCAAAACGTTAAACATTTGGAATAAATACTTCTTCGTCTAAGTTTATTTGTCCTTCACCATATTTTTCTTCTAAATCTTTAATCAACTTCTGCTCGTCTTCTCTTAAAGTTGTAAATTCAGAAAATAAATTAGTTTTCATTTCTTGAACTTGATTTAATTGTTGTGTTAATACATATTCATCTGTTGATAACATACCTAATTGCATGTTATTTTCTGAATATTTTGCTCTAATCTCTTTTAATTTGTCAACGTCTGCTTTTTCTAGTTTTTTCTTTTCCATTAAGTAACCTTTTATATTTAATATATATAATTTTTTTCAATATTCAAATATTATCCTTCGCTAGGTGTAGCAATTTCCATATAAGATACAGTAGCTTGTAAACTTCCACTTAAATCTTGTTGAGCTGTTAATATATCTCCAGGCTCTAAGACAAATGTTCCGTCAATTGCTTGAAATGATGATCCATTTGGTACTACAACATCTCTAGCTAAAAAATATTCTTTATTACTATCACTACTATCTGTCCATTTCAATGTAACTTGAGCATTGGAACTAGTAATATTAGTTATATGTACAGTTTTCAATAATAATTTTTTACCGGAAGCTGCTGTTAAAACAGTAGCAGCTGATGCTGATGTTATATATATTCCTTTATTTAAATATTCCATTGTTTAATTCTCCTTTTATGTAACTCCATTTAAGCAATTCATAATACCAGTTTTTAATTCATCAGTATAATATGATTTTGCAGGAAATCCTCCTCCTGCATATCCAGATGTGCCATTAACATAATCAACTAGTCCATCTATACTATCTGCAGAATTAGATTCTATCCCATAATAAATATACTTCTCGTTTAATAATAGTGTATCATTTGCAACTTCGTTGGATTGATCTTTTGTTAATCTAAATGAAATATATGATTTAGCATTATTCCAGCGTTGTTGTCTACAAGCTTGAGACTTTCCTATATATGTTTTCCAATACACTTCTTGTTCTGCATTTGTATATAAAGTATCTCTATCTGACTTAGCTACGCAAAAATTTTGTACTGCATATATTTTATCAGTATCTGTAAGGTCTGCAAATGATTGTGAATTTTCAATATATCCTATCGATCCTGTTCTTTGATATAAATAATCTTTCCCGGCTTCTTCTCCAACTTCAAACCAATATTTCACACACGATATATCTAGATAATCCGCGTCTAATGTTTCTTTGAATTGATATATGGAAGCTGATGGATCAGGTCCAAAGTATTTTCCTATTTTTAAATATCCCATTTTATTCCTTTACTATGTTATTCCATATTTGTCTTTTAAATAATTTTCTGTTTTTAGTTGGCCGGCAGCATTTAATGGAGTATTATAAAATAAAAATTCTCCAAAATCCCAACTTCCATCATATGCACTACCACCTAACCTATTTAATTCTATTCCATTTCCAGTAGCATTAATATCACTTGTAGTTTGTGCTTGGGTATCTAGGTCTGCATCTGGTCCTATTATTTGACCGGTAATAGTGGTACGATCATAATGGAATTTATAAATATTGACATTTGATACACTTGGTGGATCTAATTCAACTCGTTTTGTAGAAGTATTCCAATAGTCAATACAAAATCGTATTTTACTAGCATAATAAAATGAAAACCATCCTGTACTCCATGAAGTTCCATTTGTTCTTCCAAAGAATCCAGAAAATGTAGAAGGAAATGAATTTAATTTAGCTACAATGTATATACAAAATCCTGTAGATGTATTCATTACTGTATTGTCTGCAGTTTCCATATAATCTCCATTGAAAAAATCTACAGATGGTTGATTATTCAATATTGTATTTGCTGATGTAAATGTTGGCTGAGCTGATGTTGTTGATTGACTA
>Ga0098038_1000556_pt1 | contig 16655 bp, 28 predicted proteins | sample 5B_taG_FD_75051 | JGI IMG/M metagenome (GOLD analysis project Ga0098038, IMG submission 75051) | Marine viral communities from the Subarctic Pacific Ocean - 5B_ETSP_OMZ_AT15132_CsCl metaG | ecosystem: Environmental > Aquatic > Marine > Oceanic | place: Pacific Ocean | collected 2015-01-08 | reverse complement strand
GCGTATTTGTCCTGTAGATCAGCCACATACGACAAATCCTTGCCTGAATTAATCCTAACCTTAGCATCTGATAAGTCTTTTTCGATCATTTTGGCCAAATCGTCATCGCCTTGGTCCTGTGCCATCTCAAGTGCTGAGTTCATGGCATTTATCGCTGGTATTGAATTGTCAATGGCATCATTGATTGAATTAACTCCTGCCAGGCCTGCAACTATCACACCCGCCATTGCTAGGTTTCTTGCCCAGTCTTTCAAACCTTCTTCTAAGTCTTCAGCGTCTTTCATAGCATTTTTAGTTGCTGTTGCGTACATGACTGCTTCTGCGTCCTTGCCATATCTCTTTTTGAATCCTGCTTTGTTCTTCTTCATGCCTTTTACGATCTTTTCTCTCTTATTCATCTCGCCTTTGGTCATTGACCTACCTGTGGAACTGTGTTGGCCACCGTGTGCCTCGTCCGTGTGCTTTCTATTTTCTTTTGCAATTTCTTTTTCTACTTCGTTCACTCTCTTCTTCAGGATCCTCATCATGCCTGGTTTTGTGTCAACATCTTCCGCCCTACATTTTCTCTCTAGTATCTCATCTAGATGTTTCTGTATGATTCCTGCGTGTTTTTGAATTAACGAACTGTCTAATTCTTCTCTGTATGGATTAAGTTTTTGATAGTCTTCGTAGTGGTACACTGCCTGCAGGTAGTCTGCCGCTAAATTAAGTTTGGTCTGTACCCAACCCTCTAGGTCATCACCTTTCTTGATCATGTCTAATAGTTCTATTGCCATTTTTGCAGTCTGGTACAACTGGCTTTTGCTCATGTGTCCCTCGCCTGCGTCTTCTTTCACACCCTGCATGGTGCCTGTGCCTTTGGGCATTCGTTTCATTTCTGACATGCCATCGTCATCGTATGTGCCTGCCTTTTGTCCTGCTGTGTAACCGTGTACACTCTTGACATAGTTTGATGCCAAATCGATTTTTTTGGCCACCCATGCTTCCATCTCGGAGTCGTCGTCGATCATGTTGTGTAACTTGACCGCGTGTGTGCCAATCTTAAGCAATTGGTTTAGTGCCATGCCTGCTTCGTACGTGTCCGGCTTTGGTTCCGGCTTTTGCATCATGTGTGTGAGTTCATTAAATTTCATGTTAATTGAATCCTAAGTGTGTGACTTCTGGATATTTGGCTATGATTTTCCTTGCCAGTTCGTTGTGTGCTTTGACCATCTGGTTCATGTAACCCTCTGGCTTACCACCACCTATCATTGTGGCACCACCTGGATTCTGATCAATGGTTGTTGGTTCTTCCGGTGATCTCTTGCCGATGTTCTTCTGTAACCATTGTGTGGTCCTTGCTATGAATTCTTTTGCTGGCACAGGACTCTGGTCCTCGAAGTCTGGATTGTAACCTAGTGCGTCAAGGAACTGTCTCATACTTGCGTTGCTCATGTATGGGCTCTCCACTTCTTCGTCGTCCTGGTATGCCTTTGGGAACGTCCATAGGTTTTTCTCAGTTGGATGCTTGTGGTACGCAATCATTTCAGCACCTTCTCTGATTGATTCGTCCTTGATTAAGTCATGTTGGTGTTTCTGTAGATCCGACATGTTGTCAAATGTGCCTGTCAGTTTGCCGTGCCTGTAAGAGTAGAACTTGCCGTCTTTGTTCCTTGCGGCCAGTCCGTACTTGTTCATGCCCCTGTCGGAATTGTCTTCTGTTTTGAATTCGTGGAATCTCATAGTATCAGTATTTATTATGCACAGGCGTCGCAACGACAGTGCTTACAAACCTCTATTTTGTACTTGTTTGACCCGTCTACAGGGTAGTGTTTCTCCGTTCTTTGACAATCCTTGCCGCAATGGCTGTCGCAACCACAGTTTGTACACTTGATTGGATCTGTTAGAACTAAAGGTTCCATTATCTTTTTACGGCTGGTCCACCAAATAGGCTAACACCTGACAATTTATGTGCACCTTTGGCTGTGCCATCTGGATTTTTTGGTTGAACTATTTTTGGTAATCTAGGTGCTCTAGTGCCTGACTTTCCAGGCGAACCTGAGTATGCTTTGGAAAACCTATCCTTGCCTATTGCTATGTGTGGTGACGTGACAGTTGCTATGTTGCCTGAACTTGTGGCACCGGCAGTTGCCTGCTCTTTAATCTTTTGTGATATTACTTCGTTGATCTTCATTGTTAATATTTAGCAAGTCCAACCGCCACAGCATTCTAAATACATTGCGCCTGACAACATATTTGCCTGGCTTTACTTTACCAAGGTGTTTCGTTTTGTGTTTTTTGTAAATGGGGATATCAACAATGAAACTGCCGCCCAGCCTGGAGTGCATTAAATCATAGTTCCATGGACTCGAACTAGATATTGCTTCTATGTCACGTGGCATAATTGGGAAATAATTTTTTTCATGGTCATGACCAGGAAAGTTACGCAGGCGATCCCACAAGTCATACCGCAAAAATGAACAAGGAATGAGAAATATGTAATGGAATTTAAGGTATGAGAATTCTGTCATGAAGCCGTTGGTATGATTATTATTATCATTTACCACTTCGATACGCATTCGTTGACCTAAATGTCTTTCATCAATCTCATACAGGAAAATTTTCTCAGGCATTATCTCAACGCGGGTACAGGCATATGGGTCGTTTGTTGCTAGGGAGCCAGGTGCTGGAATTGGATCTTGATACACCTTTAATTTGATATCATCGTCCAATTTCAATTCGTCAACAAGACGGTCATCTGCAAACACTCTGATTATTGCATCGCGGTGACACCTATGGTATTCGAATGATAGAACAAGCATATGGTTCATACTTGTAATTATTTGTGTCTAGGTGTTGATTATTTTTTTCTGCCTGACTTCATGTTGGCACACCAGTGATACATCTTTGCACGTTCGCCTGATGCTTTTTTTGCCTTGCTTCTCAAACTTGTTACAGAACCCTTACAACTGGCACCTGCACGTTTTACTCTACCTGGTCTGCTTTTGCCCTTTTTCTTGCCGTCTGCGAAATTTTCTTTAAATTCTTCCCATTCTTCCCTAATACTTTTTGGCTTTCCTTTTCCTAATCCTAGTTTTTTAACGTTCATGTACTCACCACTAACTGGAACATCTTTTGTTGCATTCTGTTTTGTGACTATGCCAACACCAGCGGCTTCTTCAAGTTCGGGATGATACTCCCAACGCACATTCTTTGCATCTTTGGAAACTGATTCGCCATCAATTTTTACTTCGATCGGCATAGGCTCGTTTGGATTCTCATACCAATAGTATGAATCATAACTGCCGTCTTCGTTACTTGTGATGACTAGTCCTCGTGTATGCTTCTCATCATCGGCTTGTAAAATCATTTTTTTACCAGTGGGTAGTTTTAGATCAACACTGTGTTCTTCTTCGTTGGTTTGTGTCACCGGTGGCACTTTAGATCTCTGTGAATCTTTGGGATCTGTCTCTCTGGCACCTTTGGCTTTTGCATCTTTGGTTAATCTACCTTTTACAAGGTTGCCCGTCTTTGTGAAGTATGTTCCCGGAGGTGCTTCTTTTGTTTCGTTGCCTCTGTTGTTGCCAACATTTTTAAATCCAAATCTATTGTTAGGTCCTTTTCCTGGCTTGTGTATAAGTCCCATGGCATCGATGCTAGATGGAATGATTATGAATTCTTTAATTTTCATTTCTTTTTCTTCCTACCCGCACAGTGAGCCTTCTGTGAGAACCCTTTTGGATTAGAGCAGTTAATTGATTTTTTATATTTTTTGCTCCAGCCTTCGACCCTGTATGGATATGCCATTGAAGAATGATATCCCATTGTTGCCCTGCCCTTGGCCTGGCGTTGATATTTCTTCAGAATTTTATCAACATCAGGATGTACATATTTTGTTGCCAGTACCTCCCGGATCTTCATTTTTATAGATCTTTCAATGATGACAGTTTATCTTGTGCGTGTGCTAGTGCTTCTAATTTTTTTTCTGCAGTCACAACGTAGTCTATGTGTTCAGCAACACCGATTGGCTTCTCTAAGAATGTTTTGAGATCCGTTTCAGCAACAGCAACATCGCCTTCTAACTTTTTTATAAGTGCTTCTTTTATCATATCAGTATTTATTTTTTATTTTTTGCTTTGGTCTTTTTCTTCATGGAATTTATAAATTTACGATATATTGCCGCTGGTCCTGATTTGCCTGCCGCCCTTGCTCTCTGCTCCATTGCCACTGCCGCCTGTATCTTGTGTGCATGTGATCTTCCTGACTTCCTAATCTTTGTTATACTTGCCCTTGCTGTGGCATCATCTTTAAATCCTAATCCGTGTATGGTGCCTTTTGGATCTTCGTCGGTGTACAAGTCACTGTGTTTTTTAGATTTTGCTTTTTGTCCTTTTTTACGTGGTATTCTTTTGCCTTCGTTAAGGTCGTCGCTAAATGCATAGTCTGTCTCACCACCTACTGCACTTACATCGACTGTGCTGTGCCTTGCCTGTTTGCTTGGATTGCCTTCTTTCAATATCTTCGCCCAAACTGTCATATTGATTGCACAATTTTTGACCTGTGCAACAGTGTCGTCGTCTTTTACAATTTCTTCAATTCCCTGTGATTTGGATTCAATGTTGCAGTTTGGTGGTATCGTGAATCCAAGGTTTGCGGCAAAACTATAACAGTTGCCATGTATGTTTTGGAAGCCATCGCCTCCGCCAGACACAAGCGTGCCAAAAACTTTGTTGTAGAATGGTTGATACTTATTGTCTTTGGACCAACTATAAATTGGATCCAGTCTTTCAAACATGGTCTGTATATAACTGCCATGTCCTCCCCACCAAATAGGAGTGGCAAATATTACTCCGTCACATTTGAATATATCTATAATGTGTGGAGCCAATTCATCTTTAACATCTTTTGTTGCTCTTTCGTAATTTAGATCTCGCAGTGTTACAACTTTACATTCCTGTCCTAATTTTTCAAAAGCAAGTTTCAACATGCCTACAACTTTACTAGTGTTTGATTCTGCGTCAGGCTTTAATGTTCCGTTAAAAATTATAAATTTCATTCCGTTGACCTCAATGTAATTACACCACATGCCAGTCTATCACCTGCGTTTCCTGTTTTTAGACTTTCTTCGTCGCCGCCTTTGCCTAAGTCGTCCTCATCGGAGTGTACAACTATGCCACGACCAACAACAGAACGGTCACCTATCAGATCTACCCTACTTGCTTTAATTGAGAAATTCGCTTTACCATTTTCATCCGCCTCTATGTTGCCTAGGTCGCCAACGTGTCCTTCATCTAGATCCCCATGTTGTACATCGTCTGGATTGTAATGGCCACCCATTGATTTACATCCATCACTCATGTCACCAAACTCGTGTATGTGAAAGCCGTGTTTTCCTGGCTCTAGTCCTGTGATGGTGCCTTTTATAAGAGTTGGAGTTCCAGGTGCCTGTATGAGCAGGATTGACCCCTTAACAGAGTCAGAATGCTCTAATACACACTGGGCAATCGTGGTGTCCTGTGCTTCGGTAATTGCATTTACCTTGCTACAAGAACACTCTTTTGCACGTGTTCTAGGACAACTTGTTTCTGTGAATTCTGTGGCTCGCATATGCGAGTATTTATTTGTTCTTTGGCATTGGGTTTTCACCAGTGAGTTTAGGCTGTGCGAACCATAGTCGGAACCACTCGTCAGTTCCCGGTTTTATATTGTGTTTTCTTTGATATTGTGCTTTTTTAGTTCCTATATAGGATAGATTTTCGCCCATGGAGTCATCTTTAGGCAGTTTATCCACACCTGCTAACTGTTTGATCCTCTCCAACTCATCCATGTTAGATGGTCCAGTCCTTCATTTGTTGTTTTGTGGGTTTGTGTGCCTTAACTTTCTCAACCTTGCCACCCTTGGCCAGGAACTTCTTCATCTTCTCGTCAAGTTCTCTCTGTAACTCTTGTGGTGTTTTGGGTATGTCGCCGGAGGCGTATTGTCTATTGATCCCGCTGAACTTTGGCATAGTCTTCCAGTCCTTTCTGTACTTTGGTTAATGAATCTCTGTTTGCTTGGTATAGTATTCCGTATCCTCCTGCGGCCTGCCATTTCTGTATGTTGACTGGCCTGTCGTCAATCAGGATGTTTGGTGTGCCCGTGCCTTTGTTCTTGGCATAAGTTTCTTTCCTACCTGTGACGACTATCTCGTCTGGTTGTTCTATGTTGTTTTGTATCCATAATTTTTTATATTTTGCCGAATTCTCATGATCACCACGCAAAGGTGATGTGTTGATTGAAAAATTGCCGCCTGTGAATTTTTTCACCATGTCAATCAATGCGTCTGCTGTTGGGAATTTTGGTAGCACTGCGAAGAAGTCTGTGCCAGTGATTCTGTCTATTACCTCTTTCTTGAGATCTTTTGTCTTGTCATTGGTTAGTTGTTTCCAGTGTTCGACTCCGTAAAGGAATTCAACTCCTCCAAAGAAATCTGCCAAGACTCCGTCCATGTCAAGATATACGATTGGCTTGGTGTCTGTCATATCTTCATTATACAACTTCTTGTTGTTTTCGTCAATCTGCTCTGCAAGTCGATCTTGTAATATATTGTACAACTTTTTACCAGTGTCGCCACCCATTATTACCTTAGAAAATTCGTGTTCTTGTCCCTTGTTGGCAAGTTCTCTGGCCTTGGAGGCAGATGCCCCTGCGGAACCTTCTTGATCTGGATCTCTTTCACCAGCACTCACAACATCAATCGAGTCAAATTTGTAAAGATCATTTCCTGCCTTGTCTGGCTTTCCGTTGTATTGATTCAATAATTTTTGGAATTCTATTACCCTATCTGAGCCAGCAATCATTACGATCCTTGTTCTTCCTTCTGCTTGTATTTTTTGTAGGGCCTGAATAATTGTTTTTACACCAGCATCTCCTATTTCCAGTTGAGGATAAAACATTTGTAAGTAATCCTGCTTTTCTTTAAAAGTTAATGGATCTGTTTTATTGTTCTGTTTTTGTGAAAGGAACACATAACCCTTTCCATTCACTTGCTTGGTCATGGAAACAACTTTGTCTAATAATTTTTGGTGTCCTATTGTGGGAGGATTGAATCGGCCAAAGGCAAAAACTGCTGTTGCTCGATCGTCCTCTCTAAGAAACAGTTCCCTGAGATACATCGTATTCGCCTTGTTTAATATTTTCTAGTTCTCTGTCTGATATGACTCTCGCAACTTTTTCTCTTGTCTCTTTAGGGAACATATTTGAAACGTCATCCTGTGTAGAGCCAAATTCTTTGACATATTCTTTTGCGGCATCATCCACAAGGTACATCCATAATTTTTGTGCCTTCTCGTGATCATACACATTCTTTTTCATTTTTCTTTTAATGTTAGATATGATTGGCATGAAACGTCTACGATACAGTTCCTCATTGTTCATGATGTAGGAATCCAGCTCGTTTACTGCGTCTGAGTTTATGTTTTCGTTGATAAATTGTGATGCTCTCATATAAGCATATTTATGTCAGTAAAGGTTCTCTAAAAGCCACATGTAAAATGGTGATGCAAACTTGAATTTCCACTCGCCATCGTGCCCGATCTGTGTAACATTCTTGAATGATTCCTGAAGTTCAACTCCTGCTTCACGTTGTTGTGTGGCCCATGGTTCTGGGTATTTGGGAGTGTATATGCCTTCGTATACCAGTGCTCCTATGTCTATCTCGTCAATCTCTATGCTCTTGATGTGTAAAAGTTGGTCCTTTAAAATATCTCCTTTTTCGTTTATAACGGTCTGGTTCTTGCTCTTGCCTGACCTGTTGATGATCAAATTATATTGTTTGTCTTCTTCTAGCTCGTGTTCGAATTCTATAAAGTCTGGCTTGTCTTCTGTGCCTGTTATTGGACCGTTGAAATGGCTCTTGTTATCGACTAGAATTTCCGCATGCGGTGGTTTGTCCCACATGGTCGCGTACAATTCTAATTTAAATTTCAGTTTTTCGGTTGCCATTCAAACTCCAATCCGGCAGTTCTGCCTGTGTATGGGATATTTACATCGTCCCTGAACATCTCAATAAACAATTGAGTTCCGGGTACCTGTACCTTCATGTACTTGTCGTTACGTTCTAATACTTCTGCCTCTTTTGTCCTGTCGTTGTTTGTGCAAGTTATTGTTATTGTTTCCATTTGTACATCCTTTCAAATTTTTCTGTGATCTCTATTCTACGTCCGCCCTGTGCCTCGAACTCGTGTATGAATTTGTCTAGCAGATTTGCCGCCAACCTTCTATACTCTGTCATTACACCTCTTTGTAATTTTTGTATAGACTCTTGTGGCACTGACTGAACTATCGTTCCTGTGGGCATACTGTCAATCCAACTTCCTGCTTTGCACATATCGTTTTGTATTTTGTGCAGGTCAGGTGTGGGATTGAAAGTAGGCAGTATCCTACGTGATTCGTCCACTAGTATGCACATTAATGTTCCAAAGTAGTCTTCTTTGAAAATGTCTTTTTGCATTATTGCAATAGGTTACCGACCATAAAAGCGCCTATAAGAAATGCCATTAGGTAATGCGTGTACGCCGATGATTTCTTGAGGACTTTGTATCCGTTCCTTCTCAGGCAAATTACATGGGCATCAATTGATTCCGCTGTAATGTTAACATCTACTGTTTGTATCTGTTCTAAGTCTTTGTCTGTCATAGTTTAATTGTACTACACATATAGATTTTGTCAACTGAGTTGATCTTGCTATAACCTAGTGTTTATGCGACTTTTATGAATTAATTAATACTGAACTTATTGTTCCGGCTGTGACCGAAGTGGCCTTTGCTCTTACCCATACAAAATTGCCAGTGAAATTGGCAGTTCCGATCAGTGTGCTTTGGTCTGCTGTGAATGTTGATCCTGCTATATCAAACCAATCATCCTCTGTGGGCGTGGTTGCCAGTGATCCCTGCATCTTGATCGATCCAGTCATTGTGCTGTTCACTTGGTATGCCACTGTGTGTACTCCGTCTGGTTGAGAGTAGTATCCATCACCTTTGGCTTTGTCACTGACGAAACCTGTGTGATCCAATGTGACAGAAGATCCTGCCGTTTCTGTTGTGACTATCTCTTCAACGATCAATTCATTTGCAGAACTTACCGTTTTTACAGTGAACGTTGAATTGTTGTTTGATGTTCCTGTGACCGTGATCAGATCCCTTACAGCAAAACCGTTGAGTGCAGTGCTGGTACTAGTGATCTTGTACTCTGAACCTGTGGCAGTGAAACTGATGTCCGTACCTGTAACGTCTGATATGTGCGACTTGGATGCTAATAGTGTGGTGCTTGTCTGTGCCATCGTTGTTATTTATTCGAACTATGTGTAGTAAATTTTTAGTTGTACACTGTTGACAAAACATGTATCTTTGTGCGGAACAGACCCAGATTTATATTTTATTGCAACTTGTAAAGTGGCCAGATCTCCGTACGTTAAACTTGTCCCCCACATGTTGGTGCCGGAACCGTATGTGTGTATTTCTCCTGCTGTTGATAATGCTTGATTATTACCGATCACACTATCACTCTGTGCCAGTTGTATTACACTGTCTACAATTCTTGCATCTTTGTTTGATAGTATCTTGCATTCTATTCCGTTTATCACTGTTGTAGTTGACCCATCTGACGTAGCCGGTATACTTGAAATGTCAAAACTTGAATAAAATAAGGTCCCTGTTGATTTACTCTCAAAAGAACTTAGTGGTTCCAATACTCCGCTACTTGTATCTACATTCACCGGACTGCTATCTAGTTGCCATGATATCTCTCCCGATGCAGTAACTTGACTTACTTTGTGTGCTTTTATGAAATCTGTACTTGCCATTGCAAATATTTATTCAGTATTTTTCCTTTTGAATCTTGCTGTTTTTGGACCTAGTCCGTACACAGCGGCAAGTTCATTTGGCTCCTGCCCGTCCACTGTCAGTATGTTGATGTACTTGATCTTGTAGGCTTTGCCATCTGCTTCACCTAATTCCTCACAGACACAGTCGTCTTCCCTGACCTTCCTCACCCTCAACAGACTCCTCTTTATTACGGGAGAGCCCATCCAGTTCTTTTCTATCATGCTTTCAACAATGCTTTGATCATTGAATATTTTCTTATCTCGTAGTTTTTTTATTGCTTCCATTTTTTACCTTTCTGAATTTAATTACTTTTTCTATTGCCTGTTGTGCCAACATGTATATTGGGCTCAAATACTTCTCTTCTTTTACATAGAAGTAACCACCAAAGCAGTACGGCGACTTATCTTCCAGGAAGTCTATTATGTTGTAGTTCGTGACCAAACAGTTGTCTACGTTTCTCTCTAAAAACTCCCATAAGTTCTTTTTCTGTGTGTCAGACATAAGCACCTGTGCATCCTTTTTCAGGTACACTTGGTATTGGTACTTGCCGTGTGGCAGTCTGGTACAACCAACGGTGTCCTTGCCTAGATTCTTGAACTTGGGATCAACAGTCTCAGATCCAATCCAGAAGTCCCAGAAACGTTCGATAAGTTCCTGTGATTTATCCATGTTTGAATAGAATATGGTCTTCCTGTCCTGCATACGGAACTTGACATTCCTCCTGTTGGCCATAATGAAACTTGCCAGATGATTGACGTCGGGCAGGTCCTTGTAATCATTTTTTAACTTCAACAGGTGTTCATCTGTTGTTGGATAGAACATAAGGCTCCCAGGCAGTTTAAAAATCGTCTTGTGCCTATACTTGCCGTAGTACAACTTATTATGATTTTTTCTCATCAGACACTTTGGGTTTTACCTGTGTAAGCACGTCCTGTGGTTTTCCTGCTTTGAAATTTACAACCAGTTTATCATCTTTCAGACTTACCTCAACCATTCCTCCTAACGTTAGTTCTCCGAACAACATCATTTTAGATAGTGGCTTCTTGATCTCATCATCTATCACACGTTGTAATGGTCTTGCACCAAGTTTAGCATCAAATCCTTTTTTCATTAAGAATTCTATTGCTTCGTCTGTTGCGTTGACTTCGACATCTTTCTCTGTAGTCATTGTGTTTAATTCTTGCAAGAACTTTTTAACCACGGACTTCATTGTGTTTTTGTCCAGTTTGTCAAACTTGATCACTGCATCTAGTCTGTTCCTGAACTCAGGTGGGAAGAACTTCTTAAGTGCCTTGTCGTCCTCGCCTGATCTCTCACTCTTACCGAATCCAATATTGTTTCTCTCATTCTCTTCAGCACCTAAGTTAGATGTCATGATCAGTGTTATGTTCCTACAGTCTGCCTTCTTACCATTAGATCCAGTCACTGTACCATAGTCCATAACTTGTAGCAACATATTAGATACATCTCTGTGTGCCTTTTCAATCTCGTCAAACAATACAACTGCATGTGGATTCTTTTCAACTTCGTTAATGAACATACCACCACCCATGTTGCTGTCCTCGTATCCTACATATCCCGGAGGTGATCCAATCAGTTTAGCGATAGAATGTTTCTCTTGGTATTCAGACATGTCAAATCTAATCAATTCAACACCTAGTGTTTTTGCCAGTTGTTTTGCGGTCTCGGTCTTACCACAACCTGTTGGTCCTAGGAATAAGAACGAGCCAACTGGTTTAGTCAAACTTTTGAGTCCTGCCCTAGCAACTAATATCTTGTCTGTGATAGTGTTAATTGCTTTGTCTTGTCCGTAGACCTGTAGTTTCATTTTCTCTTCGAGTGTTTTCAGATTACTGGCCTGCTTCTGAGATAATTGTTCTATGCTGATCCCTGTCATGACAGATATCTCATGAATAATTTCCTCATGATCTATTTTACCGTCTTTTACATTGTTCAATCTCAATCTAGCACATGCAACGTCTATTACGTCTATAGCCTTGTCAGGCAGTTTCTTGTCAGCAATAAATTTAGTTGAATAGTCCACTGCGTCCTCACAGGCTTCATCTGTTATTGTACAGTTATGGAACTTTTCATAGTATTGTTTTACACCTTTTAGGATCTTGATTGCTGTTTCCTTTGTAGGTTCTCCCACTTGAAGTCTTTGGAATCTCCTCATCAATGCTCTGTCCTTCTCAAAATACTTTCTGTACTCTTCCCATGTAGTAGAAGCAAGTACTTTGATTGATCCTTTAAGTAGTGCAGGTTTCAGCATGTTTGCCATGTCCATGTTATTGCCTTGTCCTGTTGCACCAGCACCAACTATCATGTGTGCTTCGTCTATGAACAGTATGCTCTTGCCTTTTTGATCGAGTGCGTTCACAATCAGTTTCAATCTCTCCTCGAAGTCACCTCTGAATTTACTTCCTGCTATCAGGCTGTTAACATCCAGACTCCATACTATATGGTCTTTCAAGTATTCTGGGATATCGTCTTTGTTCTTTGCTATCCTTCTGGCAAGTCCTTCTACGACTGCTGTCTTACCAACACCGGGATCACCCACTATTAAAACATTGTTCTTGTTTCTTCTTGCTAATATCTGTTTTAGATCTTCTGTTTCTTGTTCTCTGCCAATCACAGGATCTATCTTCTTGTCAAAGTACTTCTGGTTCAAGTTCTCACAGTAGCTCTTCAGTATCCTGTCTGCTTGGTTGGGTCTAAGTTTCTGCTCCTGTCCTGCCTCACCTGGACCGCCCATGCCTGCCATCCCTTCGTCTAGGATAGTTTCCGTTGACACAAGATCGACAAGATCCTGTTTGTTGACTTGATGCTTCTTGAGGTAGAATGCCGCATAGCTCTTTTTCTCTGCAAATATGCTGATAAGAATGTCTACGGAACTAACATCCTGTCTGCCTTGGAACAGTGCTTGTGTGAATGCTCTGTTCATGAGTCTTTCTAACGAAGCAGTCTTTCTCGGAGTGATTGGTTCACTGCCTTTTGCTACAATATCATTACATTTGGTATCAAGATAATCTTCCACGTCTTTTATTAACGCACCCACTTGTACCTTGAAGTCATGCAACACTGTACCAATATTTTGGTCTTTGATCAGAGACAACAACACGTGTTCTATTGTGACATACTCGTGCCTTCTCTTTTCCGCTTCTTTCACAGCGTTTTCAAATATGTTTTCTAGTCCTTCATTTGCTTCTAACATTTTCTATCCTTTGTTTGCCATTTGCCATCGTAATTTTGATACTCTTTTATTAAACGTAATACCATCAAGGTGATCGAGTTCATGCTGGAAGCACTTGCTCTCCATCCCGTCGAGTTTTGCGAATTCTGTTTTGCCTTGTGTTGTTTCATATTGTACTTCTATAATCCTTGGTCTTTCTACTTTAACAAAAACGTCTTTAAAAGAAAGACACCCTTCCACATCAATTACCTTCTCCTCACTAGAATTTATCACCTGTGGATTCCAAATTATAGCATGTTTTTGGAATGTGTCAAATGAGTCATGACCAATCGCAAAGAATCTTTTGGTAATGCCTATCTGGTTGGCCGCAAGGCCCATTCCACGTTCGTCTAGCATTAGTTTGATCATGTCACTTTCAAATTTTTCAAGGTCATTATATCCATTTATAGAATCATTTTGTGTCCATGATGTGCTGGTTTGCATAAGTGTTTTGTGTGGGTACTGGAATACTTGTATCATAGGTCCTTTATCTTCTTCAAGTCAGCGGCACTGAGTTGTGGTATTAGTACGTGTATCTTCACATTAAGATTTCCACGTATGCCTATTGTCTTGTGTACAGGCATACCTTGCCCTTTAACTTGTAGTATTGTGTTAGGTTGTGTTCCTGATGGAACTTTTACTTTGATAACTTTGTCTTCCAGTGTCTTCAGGTTGAATTCATGTCCACGCACCGCTTGGAAACAGTCTATAGTCTTGTCCGTGTATAGATCATTGCCCTTGCGTGTGTAGCCGTCTGAGTCCAGCACACTCATCATGACCATTAAGTCTCCACGTGGCAAGTTTTTTATTGAATCATCTCCCATGCCTGTGTATTTGAATGTTACACCGTGTTGAACTCCTGCAGGAATATTTACTGTAGCAAACTCCTCTCTACCACTGGGCAGTTTGTAGTTAATTGTCTTTTCATTGTTCATCATTGCTTCTTTGATGCTGATTGCCATCCTGACCTGTACGTTCCTGTTTCCTCTCTGTTGTGTTCTGTTCTGTCTGAATATCCTCTCACCACCTGGTCCTTTGGTGAAATTGAAACTAGTATTGAAATCCATATCTCCACCGTGAAACCCTGAAAAGAAGTCACCGAATATATCCTCGTTGAAAAACGGATGCTGTCCACCACCCGTGTTGGCATTGCCAAACTTACGCATGGTGTCATAGTCATGTCTCTTCTGTGAGTTCTTTAGAGTGTCGTGTGCTTCGCTGATTTCCTGGAACTTGTCCTTGTCACCACCCCTGTCTGGGTGATGCTTCTTGGCCAGTTCCTTGAATGCTTTTGTAATCTCCGCACTAGTGCTTTGCTCATTAACACCTAGCACGTCATAATAATTCTTCATTTGTATAATTGTATTACAGTTCTACGATATGTCAACTTTATTTGCATTTTTGGTCATTGCCCAGATGGTAAAACTTATCCGTTCTCCCTCTGTTGGTGATACCGCTTTGTGTCTATCACTGGGTTTGAATATTATTGCCTGGCCTCTTCTTAGAATAAAATTATTGTTTTCCAGCACAAGTTTGCCACCAGGTGCAGACTGTAGTTCACAGGTTAATGTAAAATGTCTTACATGGGTTCTAAACTTTGGCCAAGTGTCCACGTGCCAGTCATAATTTTCACCTGGTTTATATAAAGCAATCTGCGGAGTTTGTATCCAGTCTATTACAGGATCTATACTATTGAACATGTCTATCCACTTTGCCCAGTGTTTGCTTTCTTTGTACCAGGCCACCCTGTTGTTCCTGCCTGCATACTTGCCTAATGTCCTACCATCCTCGATCTTATCTTGTGCATAAGATATAAGTTCATCGCACTCATCTGCCGTAAGGAAGTTAAATGGTTCATATAGTTTCATCTATATGTAATTATTGTTACTTTTTGATGTCTGTCTTTTTACCGTTGACGTAAAGGCCGAACCAGGCCGCACCCGCACCAACTACAACAGAAACAAATCCTGCCTGTGCGTTGTTTGGAGCGTCGAGGGCCATGAACCACTGCATGGTGTTGTAGAACACTAATCCGTATAATGCCATCATGATTCTTGGAACTGTTCTCCAGTTTGATAGGAACTGTGGAAGTTCGTCTCTCAAGAAAACCCAAACAATCTTAATTAATGCCCAACCGTCCTTGGCACCTTTTTTCATTATGTTGTCCTTGACTATCAGTTTATCTTCTTTTAGTTCAGCCATTATCTTAAACCCTCTATCTTTGCATTCCTTTTTCTATGACCATTCCATGCAACAAATCCACCTATTCTCAATGACCAATATGCAAGTCTGTTCATTGTGTAGAATCCGTTAACAATGATGTTAATGTCTCTGAAAATTTCATCTGCTCTTTTTTGTGTAAGTTCACCCATTGTGTCTTTTTTGTTTTTCTTCAAGAGTGTTTTGTACTTGTATGCGTAGTCATGCACTAGTCCACCCATTAATAAAACACCTACTGGTGAGAAGAAAGTTCTTAAGAATTTAGGAATACTCGCACCGTCGAATTGGAAACCAGATGGGATAACATATTCTTCTCCATCAATGTTGTACTTCCAATCTTCTGTTAATACCCAGTTCCTTGTTGAAAGCAACCACATAACGATTCCTTTCCAGAACCCTTTGCCTTTTGTCGCTATTGGCACAGGTTGTAACCTAGGCATTCCTTTGTAATAGAATTTTAAATTTGTTTTTGCTCTTTTGTCTGTGAAGTTTATAATTGCGGCAATTATTACGACAGCGATTAATACTGTCCATTGCCAAAATTTCATTGCTAGTGCTATAATCAGTTCCATAGTTCTCCTCGTTTAATATGCGTATTTATTCGATTGCTCCTTTGACAACGCCCTGTGCCACTAATTTCTTCCTGTTCTTCATGTGTTGCTTCTGCACATCTGCTTTGGCACCACCAAAGTAGGCCACTGCGTGTCCTGTCTCACACATTATTTTAGATACAGATTTATCATTATGTAAGAAGTCACCAAGCACCCTGCCAAACTTACCTTTCATGTCCACACCTTTTTTGTTTATTGTGGTTTTTAAAACTGTTTCTTTGCCCAGTATTGATTTTAGTTTTGCTTTAGCGGCCAATCCAAATTTCTTTTCTATCTTGTTTCTTGTTCTTGATTCCGGTGTGTCTATGCCCATGATTCTCACACGTTCATTCTTTTGCCATATTCCAAAGCCTAGATCTATGTCGACGTCAACTGTGTCACCGTCTATTACCCTGACCACTTTTGCTCTGTAGGTCCACATTATTTTTTTTCCACTAGATTAATTAGATCTTGAACAGTCTGGACTTTGTCACCATCGTCCTCTGATATTTTTACACCTGTGGCTTTCTCTACCTGTATCACCAGTTCTACTGTGTCGAATGGATCTGCACCTAACTCATTAACTAGGTGTGCTTCTGGAGTTACCTTGCTTTCCGCAACATCTAGGTGTTCTGCTATAATTTTGATTACTGTTTGCATATTAATCCAGTATTATGGCCTTGATTGATTTCTGGCCCATGTATATCTCTGTCTCAGCCTTGGCTTTGATGCATTGGTACTTGACACTTTCATTGTATTGTCTTTCTGCT
>Ga0098038_1000554_pt1 | contig 16706 bp, 23 predicted proteins | sample 5B_taG_FD_75051 | JGI IMG/M metagenome (GOLD analysis project Ga0098038, IMG submission 75051) | Marine viral communities from the Subarctic Pacific Ocean - 5B_ETSP_OMZ_AT15132_CsCl metaG | ecosystem: Environmental > Aquatic > Marine > Oceanic | place: Pacific Ocean | collected 2015-01-08 | reverse complement strand
TGTAGTGTCTTCATTATCATCAACCATTCTTTTAACCATCCACATGAGATATTTGTTATTACCTGATGGATCATTATCATCAAGATAATCAACCACCCAACTATAATCATTATCTTCGTCAGGTGCAAAATTCTTGGCTATAAATTCTTTAGCGTCTTCGACTCTTCCCTCGGTTAATATTTGATTTATTATACTTCTCATAATTCTCTTCCTTGTCCTGGAGTACGATATTTAATATCTCTTGGTATTCCTTTAATACCATATATCTTTACCAAATCTTTTAAGTCTTGTATTACTTTCAGAAGAATTTTTCTATGTTTATCCATAGCCTCCTTTATCTCATCTTCGTAATCCCATAATGGTGAAACTATTTTTTCAAGTTTATCCGCTGTTTTATGTTCTTGGTTAAATTCTAAATCTTGTATAATGTCGTCCATTTCCTGAGTTAGTAAATATAATAAATCATGATCGTTTCCATCGGTTGCCCAAGTCTCTTCATCATGCATAAGATTATAATGTAGTTTAGTGAATAACTCAGTTAAATAATCTTCTTTGTTATCTGTTTCCATATCCACATAATCACTTGACCAATATTTTACTCCATCTCTTTCTTCGTATTGTTCTCTTAATCCATCTGGAGCGTCTACCATTATTGCGTCCATTGCGTCTTGGTCAGGGTCGGGATTTCTTCTAGATTGCGCATCCTCCAACCATTCTCCTGTTAAAATAAACCTATAAGCTTTACTAGCAAACTGTTTGAATATTTTATTTAGGACATCCATACTATAACCGCGATCTGTATCGTCCGCCATTAATATGGCTGAACGAGTAAGAGCGTCTCTAATGTCTTGACCATTTTCCCATAACCAGGTTACTTCTTCTCTATCTAAATCTTCAAAGAATTGGTCATAGTCTGGTGGGAATGATTCGTTTTCAGTTGCCCATTGTAATACTTCTCTAGCATATTCCCCTTTTAAGTTCTCTCTTGCATCGGTTAAGAAAGGTGAAAGGTCTGTCATGATTGGGTTGTACCTTCCCCATGATCTTAATATCTCTACCGCATCTGAAACTAATTCTCTATCTTTTCCTTTAAGGTATTTTAGTATGTCTTTATTCTCAAAGTACTTTGCAACTTGAGGATCTGACATGAATGATTCTCTAATTTGAACTTTTTGAAATAGGTTTTCCATTATCTCCTCAATGGCTCCCATAACATTATACTGGTCGTTACCCCAGTTAGGTTTGTGGTCTTCAATAATTTTATCCATTGCTTCCCTCATGTCTTTTTCTAAAAGACTCCACTTGTCCATTGTTTCTTCTTCCCACCAATTTTCTTGAAGTTGTCTATTCTTAACTATATCCGGCTTTGATGGTGAGGAACCTACTTCTCTAACATCTTCATAACCCCAATCTTGTCTATCACTATCACCAACTTCTCTACTAAATTCTGGGGTGTTTTCGTATTCCCACCAATCATAAATTCCATCTTCGTTTTCACTCACAACTATTCCTACATCATTTGCATCATAACCCTTAATACCTTTTACTGTCCACCTATAATCAACAAATTCAGTTTCATCGGACTTCATATCAACATCAAATGTTTTAAGAGGTCTTAGCTTTAATTCTTCAAAAGATTTTATATTTCCTTCCCTAATGTCATCATAATTATCCATAGCCGCATAATATAAAGCATGTTGTAAACCATCCGGGTCAGGCATAAAATCATTACCCCTTACACCAAAAAGTTTTGAATGCTTTCCAATTAAATTAGCCCTATCGTCCATATAAGTTGGTTCTTTTAGAAGCATAAGGTCATCATGAATTTCTGAAGATACTATTCTCTTAACGATTTGAAAGAATTGACTATCGTCCATTTCTTCCTGTTGGTTTACACTCTTTCCATCTTTCCAACCATACCAGGAAGTTCCTTTGATTTCTTGTATGTTTTTTCTGTATTTTTTCATTACCAAGCTTTACATGACCAGTATCTAGCTTTCCACTTTGGTCCTGGATTGTCACAATTATGTCTCGCCCTAAAAGCTTTCCTTCTTTCAGGATTACTTTTTTTAATTCTCATTGTTTTTTCTCCTTTCTTTTTTGCTGAAGTACCTCCATGTCCAAAGTTAACTTTAACTACATTACCTTTATCATTCTTAACATAAACTTTGAATTTCTTAACGTCTCCTCTGGTTGGTTTATTAAGTGTTACTTTTCTTCCTTTGTATTCTGCCTCTTGGATTACTTCTCCCCACTGACTAAGATTTTCTAAATTTTCTCTAAGGTTAAATGAAAAAGTCTCATTCATTACTTCTTCATTTTTCTTTTTTTTCTTGTAGTTTTTAATTTTTATGTTGGTTGGTTTTTGTCCTTTTCCGCTTTGTGGGTCTTTCTTTTCTTTTTCTCTTTTTCTTCTACATGCAGAATCTTTTTCAGATTGTGACATTTTGGAAGCAACTCCTTTTGCTCTACAAACTGGATATCCTCCTTTATCTGCATCATCTCTACCACATGTAGGGTGACCCCCTCCTTTCTTTTTTTTACATATATTTACCCAAGGTCCTTGTGGTTGTTTAGAACCCTTTTTCTTTTTTTTTGTGCCAAACCAAGTCCCTAAATCTTCATTAATTGTTGGATTAGGTGTAAACTCCTCATTCTTTTTACCGGAACAATACTTACCAGAACATCTTTTTTTACCATCTAAGCCTGGTTTGGTTCCCTTACATACTTGAACTGCGTATCCATTCGCATAAGCTGAAGGATAAACATCAAATTTAGCCTTAGCTGCAGATTTTCCTCTAGCACATAAAGTTGTGTCTTTCTTTTTCTTTTTCTTTTTTCCTTCGGTAATTTCCTCAACTATTATTTGTAGTTGTGAGTCTGTGATAAAAATTTTTTTATTCATAATTAATACTTTTAATATAAATACTTCTTATTAAACAAAAAAAGGAATGATTTCCCATTCCTTTTTTCTTTTAACCTTATATCTGTTTAATCCCAACAAGGATTTCTCTTTGGTCGTTTTCTGGTACAACATTTCCATCCTCTTCTACAACACCATTTTCTAAAAATACTTCTTCCTTCTTCTGAATGAGAATATACGCTATCCCAAGCTTCACAATGTTCCCTTTCAGTAACATCACCTAACATATCGTCTTTATATTGAACTTCATCGGAAACTCTTTCACTTATTATTCTTTTAACAATTCTAGTTATATCTGATTCTGTTATTTTAATAGGTTTTTTCATTAGTTAGATTTTTTAGATGTTGGTGTCGCTGGTTCTCCCGCTTGTAAAAAAGTATCAAACTTTTGGGTAAGTTGTTCGAACTCAGGATTATTCATACCGTCAAGTATATCTCCAGACCATTTCTTAATGAAAGATGGTGTTACGAACATATACGTGTCTTTGTGTACAACTAAACTAGTGTGTTGTTCTTTTACTGAAACACAAGGTCCAATCTTCATATTAAATGCTTCTTGTGTACAATCAGCTGTAAGTACAATTGCACTTATAACTGGCATACCTAAAAGATATTCACAAACAAAAATTATATTAGATACCTTTTTTTCTGAGTGTTGTTCACTTTCATTTATTGCGAAACCTGCTTTACCCACAGAGTTAACCATCGCTTGAGCAAATGCCAATTCACCGGTTCCTGTAGCTAAACCTAATACGGCTTCTAATAACTCTTTAGAAAATGTTACCCCAAAAGATTCTGACGCAAAATTTACATCCTCTTCATTTACTTGGATAAAACATCCTGAGTTATCTATAATTTTTTTCATTGCTTCATAGTCGTATAAAGAGTAGTTAAAAGAATTACCATCTTTATCTACACCTTTCATATTTTCATTAGCCGCTTTTTCTAAAGCTTTAGTCATAGCCGCAAAGAATACTGATACTTCTTGAAAATCTTGTTTTACACTATCATCAATTTCTTGATTTTGTAAGTCTGTAGTCGCCATCATTATATTACCGGTTTCGTTGAATACGAAACCTTTTTTTACCTCTACATTATTAGGATCCTGAGGTGTTGTTGGAGTTGTCGCCATAGTTTTAAGTTTTTGTTTTATCTAATTATTATAAGTTCTCCTCTTGATGCCTTGTCCTCAAGTGCTGCAGGAACTTTAGCAGGAGTTTGTTTTATATTAAGTACTTCCAGATTAGGTAAACTTGCCACCTCTTCTGGTATTTCTTTTAAGTTTGGATTATTAGGAACTGAAATAAACTCTAAGTTTTGTAATAACCCTACCGATCTTGGTATTTCGGATAGGAGTCCTTCAACGTGAAGTACTTCCATATTCTTATAAGGTGTAAGATCTGGTAAAGCAAATCCTGGTCTTTCTTTTTTATTGTTTCCATATTGTCTATCATTATATTCAATATCCAATCTCTTTAATCCCTGAGGGATTCTCTTAAAGAAATCTTCAAATCCATATATTGAAATATATTTGGATACTGTGTCGCTTGGATACCTAACTTCAATCTTATCTCCGAAACTTGTGTCTAAGTATCTTGCAAATTTATCTTGGAAGAATGGTTTTAATTCTGGATATTGGTTAAAGAATGTCGCTAGGTCTATACCCCTGTCCTCAGCGTTCATAAATGAATTACTTTCAAAATGGAACTGGTGACTTCTACTTTCATTAGGTCCTTTCTGAGAATCAGCCTTACGCATAATCATATATAATGGACCTTGTTTAGAATAGTGGTCATAGTAATTACTAGACTTTGATGCAGTACACCACCTTGATTCTCCACCTCCATAGTGACATGAAGCTTCTTTAGTCTTAGGTACCATAACTATCCAATCTGCATCTTCATGAACTACATCAACATCATCTCTAACTCTTTCTGCTTTAGTTGTAGTAAGTTCTTCCTTACTTATGTCAAAGTCTTTAATAGCATCATATAGTTGTTCTGTTGATTGGAATTTGTTGATATCTTTCTCTCCTGTATATTGATTTGTTTTTTTAAGATAGTCGAACTTTAATAAATCTTCTGTAACTTTATAAAGATCCTCCATAAACAATCTTTGTTTCTCTTCTAAACATTGAGCCCAAGGAGAGTTTGGTTTTGGGTCATACCCATGTGCTGAATCACATTCTTGTTGTAAACCCATAAATTGTTTAATAATCCATTGTGAATACCCACCTACCTTTTTGATTTCTTCATCTGTTTGTCTCGTAGTTGGATCAGCCTTCATAAAAGCCATTAAGGTTTCTTTATCCATCAGAGCTTTCTTCCCCTTTTTTTTAGGTTCTGTAAACTTTTGCATCAAAACCTCATAACGGCTTTGTTCTAAAATAATTTGTTTTATCGTGTCTAATAAAAATCCCATGTGGTTTTACTTTAGTAATAAATATTGCGAACTTTAAGAAGTTATATATCTAAATCGTCTGGCGCCCTATCTATTATATGATTTTTTACAAAATTTCTCCACCACGTCTTAATTTTAGTAAAAAATGTTAGTCTTGATTTCTTTTTTCCCATCTTTCTCGTCTTGAAGGTTTTTCATTTTTTCTCTTCTTTGTACTAGAAGGAGTTGCTGATTCATTCTTTTTTCTACCAAACTTAATAAGGTACTCTAATTTAGCCCTTTGTTTATTAGAACCTGTTGGTGGTAATTTATCTAATTTTTGTTGAGGACTTAAAGCGTCATACGCTTTCTGTCTTTCCTCAGCGGATTTTCTTCTTTCCGCTTTTCCGTGTGTTGATACTCTTTTTCCCATAATTTAATATTTTATATAAAAATAATAATTTATATTAATAAGTAAAATATTATTAACATCTATCCATTCTACTTATGACACAGTCTGAAAGAGTGAAACAAAGTCCCTGAGCACCTCTACACGGTATGTCAGAATAAAAACCATCTGGTGCACATTCTGCACAGAGCTCATCCACGAATAATTTATTCCCCAAAGTTAAAGAACCAACCGTCCCATCTGTATAAATCTCATTACATACACGTCCTTCACATGCAGCATCACATCTTCTATCACTATAAGCTAACGGTACTATTGTACAGCTTGCACAGGATTTTTTATCTTTTCCTTGTAAACCTTTAATAGTATCTATTGCCGCCCCATTAATGTCGGCCACATCAGTACACATATCTTTACCCTCAACCTTTCCAGTTTTATCTGCCATTTTATGATAGTGTTATGTATGTACCGTCTGGGTTAAAATAAATTACCTTTGCAGTGTTGGTTGCATATCCCACTACTCTAATAAATTCATTGGCTGCCCCGGGCGCTGCAACATTTATATTTCCAGCTGTAGTTTCACACACATATAATGATATACCTTCATTAAATGTTCCGGTAAGATAACTGTTCATATCAAAAAATCCTCTTATTAATATTCCACTACTAACTGCATTTCCTAAAGCTATCCCCAACAATTGACTATTACCATTGGAACTACTTGCATTAGCTCGTGTTAAAGTCCATACTCCTGATGTGTTAAGATAATAAAGTTTACCTGCTGTTAAAGAACCACTGGCGGTTCCAAAAGTAACTACCTCACCACCACCAGTATTATTTCCTAAGGATGTTGGATCATGGTGTATATCTAAAGCTGTAGCTGGTGATGCTATGTTAGATAACTTACCTCCTTGTACAGTTCCTGTTGAGACCATATTACCGGTCACATTTACACCAGTGTTTGTGGTTTCAAACTTTTTAGTATTGTTATAATGTAAGTCAACCGAATTAGCACCATTGAAAACTCCCATGGTTTTACTTGCCGCTCCATTCTGGATTGTTACAGTACCTGCTCGAAGTTTTATATTACCTGTTGAAGCGTCTTTAATTATAGTTTCTGAACCAGTTTGTTGAATTTCTGTATCAGACCCTGTTCCTAATACTATTTTAGTGTCATCTGGAAAAAATAGTGAGTCTTGGTCTTCATCCCACAACATATATTTCCCAGCGGTTGCTCCAAAAAATTTAACATCATGACCAGTATCGTCTACACCAACAGTTAAAGTATTAGAAAGAGTGATAGCAACATTTGAGGTAGCTCCTCTAGAAGTTACTGTTTGTAGTGTGTCGCTTTCTGCTGGATGAGATGCATCTACATATGCTTTAATTGATTGTTGTGTTGCTAGAGCGGTGTTACTATTGGTACCCATAGCATCTTCGTCTAATATTGTGGTTACCCTAGAATTAGCTCCTCCTAATCTTACTCCAGAATTATTTATGTCTATTCTTGAACCATCTTCTGTTAGAAAATCTATTTGAGCACCATCATTGTGAAATGATATTTTCGTAGTTGTGTCCCCTATGTGTTGTAGGTTAGTAGCTATTTGTAGGTCACCACCTACAAAAGTATTACCTGTAATTCCTAAAGTACCTGGAATCATAGTATGAGTGGTACTATCTCCACTTGCTATAATATTATTATGAGCAGTAGAATCCCAATAAGAAGTAAAACCTTCAAAACCAGTAACATTAAATGTTCCTCCTGAACTATTTGTAAAAGTTACTGTACCTGTGTTCGCATCTAACACTCCACTCGTAACAAATGCATCATTAAACAGGAGGGCACTATTACTAACTGTAAATGTGCCCCCTGTACTGTTTGTGAAGTTAAGTGTAGAAGTAGTCGCATCAGCGTCACCACTAGTAATAAAGGTTTGATCAGTTGCTTCAAACTGTTCAAGTACCCCTCTTATTGGCTTACCGTTAACGAATAATGCTACTTCAGTTCTTTTCATTATTATGAAATATCCTTAGACTCAAGTAATGTATAACTAAAACTATTTCCCCATACATCTCTAGCCTTTCTCATTATTTTCATAAAAGTAGTCCAGTCGTTATTTGCTGCAATTACTTGACAACCTGCTGACCACTTATCAACTTGAGTTGATTTTTTATTTGCGTATTTTGTTGCTCTATGAATATTGATACCGAATAATCCTGTGTCTATTTTACCTTCATCTAAATCATAGTGTAAGTCACGATTATCGTCTCGATAAACCGTTACTGGTCTACATTGTCCTAAAGCCTCATATCTATTTTGGTGTTTTCTAATTTTATGAGATCCTCGATATTGGCCAGGTTTGAGGATTGCCACCCCTTTTGAGTTCATAATATTTTCGGTCCAGTACTTACCGGGATCCGTTGTACAAGGAAAACAAAAGAATTTCCATTCTCCTTCTTTTTTATATGATACTGTGATACAGTCATCAAACTTATTTGTAACATTGTCCATGGTTTCTGAATTTCTAACGCCTACGATATTAACATCGTAACCTTTGTCGTTAACATCCTCAAACCATTTGTAGCCTTTTGATTTTACGGCTTTTTCAATTTGTTCTCTAGTGTAACATGTTTTCATTTGTTTTTTAATTTTTTAAGTAACTAGTTATTATAATATAAATACTAACTCTATAAATAAAAAAAAGAAGTCATTACGACTTCTTTTTTAATCTAAGGATTTCTCTTTCAATATACCACTTGGCTTTTTCTAAATCCTCTAAGGGTTTACCCTTATGTTTATGTCTAGAAACATATTTAATAACATTACCATCATTAAAACCTAGTTCCCAATCTTCTATAGCATCTATTACTTCTATCTTACCATTATTATAATGACTGGGATGATTAACATTACTCACCTTTCTTTGTTGTATCAGGCGGAGTTGTTGGTTGTGGTGTTGGAGTTGCTTGAGGTTGTTCTGGTTGCCAATCTTTAGGCATCCTTGTAAACGATCTCATTGTATCTATCGCTCTTCCCATGTTACCCATTCCTCTGTTTACCATTTCGAATTGGAATAGTAGAGTTTTCATAGTTTCTCTTAATTCGACATTACTCATCTCGTGTTCTACTAATGTGCCGTCAGCCGCATCTTTAATCATTTTAAGAGCCTCTTCATCATTCTTAAAATCTCTGTTAGGAGAAAGGTACATATCTCCTACTTTAATAGTTGGTAAAAAATATGTTTTTGTTATTCTTTGGATATCTTTCCACTCATCAGCAAAATCTTTAGTGTCTTTGTTAGTGTATTCGATATTTTCGTTTTTTAATGTCTCTTTTAATCTTTTACAAGCCGGACAATTTGGTAATGTATAAACTTCAATTTCTTTCATTTTTGTAAATTTTTGTTTTTTATTTTTATTTATAGTTCAATCTTTGAACCTGGTATATTTATGAAATCTCTAATATTTGTAAAGTTTTTAAGGGAGCTTTGCATCTTTTCATATAAGATTTCTTGCATAAAGGTCAAAGATTTAATTTTTTCGGTCATTTCTACTGTGTCCATTGTAGGTGGATGATGTAAATAATTTTTCGCTAGTACTTTACTCAACATTTCAAAACCTTCTTCTGTTGTTTGAAAGTCTCTTACATTCGAGATGTGGACTTCTACATTCTTTTTAAGGTCTTCGTCATACCAAGTTATTTCCATATGAGGTACAAAATAAACTCCAGTTTTTTTCATAACTTTTTCCCACTCTGTTTTACCTGGGTCCTCATCAATAATTATAGTTTCCAATTCAACATCATCATTTAGTGCAATTATATCAGCATTTTCTGTAGTATTACGCATTTTAATACAATCTTCACATTGAATATCACCAAATAATCTAATCTTCTTTTTCATTTTATTAAATAATTTTATCTACTAATCCATATTTAAGACAAGTCTCAGCATCCCACCAAAGATCGTGTTTTAATAATTCATCAATCTTCTCCTCTGGTACTTTACTATACTCACCATATATAGATTTTATTAATTCCATTAATTTATCACAATTCTTTTTTTCATCTTCTATTTCAGAATACTTACCCCAAAATCCCGAACTCAGTTGGTGGATTAACATATAAGCGTGTTTGTGTATCCATCTCTCATTACCAACAACACTTAAAGTTGTTCCTGCACTTGCAGCACATCCCTCAATAATTGTGACCACGTCACATTTAGTTGTTAATACTGTATCTAGAGATGACATTCCTGCAAATACACTCCCACCATATGAATTTATGTGTAAATATATCTTAGGTAATTCTGTTCCCTGTCCTAAAGCCTGTTTCTGTAGTTTAATGTCTAGTTCTCTAAGTTTTTTATTTAGATCTAGCATTTTGGGTCTCTCTACTTCAGAATAAAAATAGATATGGTTATCTACCATTTCTACCTTATTCTTGTCGGCTGCGGATGAATTTGTTTCTCCGTCTTTTGCTCCCCAATAGTCTAATCTTTTTTGTATCATATATTAAAATTAAAATAAAAAAGAGGTATAATCAATATTATACCCCTTCTTTTTTTATTGTTTATTTTACTTAAGCGTAAGTCTCAGCTAGTTCCCATAAACCCTTATTTACTCTTACTTGTTCATCAATATTTGTAAGAGCTCTTACTGTTTGTTGTCTCCCTTGTGGTAATTGGTAGATTAATCCTCCTTTCAATAGTTTTTCTTGTAATACATTAAATGTGTTCCATAATGAGTTACCCAAATCTTCTTCTCGTGTTGCTTTTAACATATCTTTAACGTCAACATAATCGTTACCTTTTGTCCATCTAACTTTTACAGACTTTTTAGCTAAGGAGTATCTTTGTGCTTCAGTTAGTTCTACCTCATTGAATGATTGTAGAGCCGCAGTAATTGCTGGAATTTTTTCTACTACCTCATTTGTAATTTGTCTTACATAATCCATATCATACCATTGGTGTTTGATTCTTTGTGAAGCAAACATTTGGTCTGCGATTACTAATCCATTAGCACAAACTAATCTAAATACTCCAGCGTGTAAGTTAAATGCATTTCTACCGTCATGTGAATTTGTTAAAACTAACTCAGGAAGTGAGTCACCAATCATACCAAGATTATTATTTCTTAGTCTTATCATATGTTTAGAGTATGGATGTGATCCGTTTCTTCCTTTTCTTTGTGAAACTTGGTAGGGATCCCAACCTAACTTATTCATATCTTCTAAAACCTGTACTGTTGGAATAAATGAGTATTTATCTGAAACTTTTTGGGAAGGTTGTGTTGTAAATATTGATGGTGCGAGTTCTTGGATTTCTTGGTAACTTAATGGTTCGTTCATAGTAGTAGTATATTTTATTTTGTTATTAATTATACTACAAATATAGAAAATTATCTTCGTACTACAAAGGAATATGTAAAAAAAAATAGGAATTAACCTATTTTTCTTCTTCTTCTAGTTTTTCTTCGATTACTTCCTCAATGACTTCTTCGACTATCTCCTCTTCTTTAATTTTTTCTTCTGACTGAATCCCGGATAAATAGTAATCTAGTTTTTCCGCGTACATTCTTTCTGGAGCCGCTCCCGCAAATCTTTCAACAATCTCACCATCTTTATATATCATTACCTGTGGAATACTTCTAACTCCGTGTTGTACTGAAAGATCCAGCTCTTCATCTGCATTAACTTTACCAATTATTACTTTACCTTTATACGCTTCTTCTAAGTTATCCATAATTGGGTTTAACATTCTACATGGTCCACACCACTGAGCCCAGAAATCTACAAGGACTATTCTATTATCTTTTAATGTTTGTTTGAAATTTTTATCAGTTAGTTTCATATCTTATCAATTTTATTAATTAATTATAACCATAAAAATCTTTTTAAGAAAGCTTTTGGTGAAGTAAATTTAATTGTTTGCGTGATATGCGTCAAGAATATCTTCACAATGAGATCTTGATTTACATTTTCTCCAAACACCACCTTTTTTATTATTAAGAACTACCCACTTACCGTCTCTTTTTCTTATACATCCTTTTGAGGTATTAGCACAACCTTTTCCTTCCGCTGCCTCAACAACTAGATTTTTAATCATATCAACTAATTGTGATTCACTCATAGTTATAACTTCTCTATCCTCCACACCTGCTTTTGGTGCTGGTTCCTCACCTGGTTTAATATCTGGTACTTTGAATGGGTCTTGTCTTCTCGGTCTTGTTGGGGTTGGTGTTTTTGTAGGGGTTCTTACTGGTGTTTTAGTTGGTGCCGGTGCGTTACTATATTCTATATCTGGTTGATCGGTTGGGTAACTCATTGGTCTTTGTACTCCTGTTTCATCTTCTAGTTCATCCATCCACTCTTCTGGCATATCATCATGAAAATCTTCCTCAAGGTAATGTTCAACATCTGGTTGATTATCTACTACAACATGGGATTCACTATCTTTAGCATCGTCTGCCTGTTTAGTTTGTTGGTGTGAAAATTTATCGTCTATTCCCTTCATTGGGTCATCGACAACACTATAAGTCTGTTCTTGAATTATTCTACTAATTATAGTAAATAATTCTTTCTCTTTTAATTTAACCATATTGTTTTTCTAATCTTTTATAATAAATACATCAATTAATAAAAAAGTTATTTATAAATTCTTTCAAACTTTAGAGTAGTGGTGTAATAATCGAAGTCTTCGAAGTATTGTCCTTCAAATTCCAGATAAAGTTCTCTTGATGTTAATTTTTTAATGTTGAAAACTCTTACTGTATTATACACCCCAATAACTATACCTTCAGGACCACAATCAAAGATGTCGCAAACTCCATTACCATTTATGTCTTCAAACTGGTCTTGTTGTCCATTTCCATTTAAGTCCCAACATTCTGGGTAACTACCATCTGGTGAAGGATATACTTGTCCATTTATGTTATAGGCTCCGTCACCGTCTACTATAACCATTCCTTGTGTTATATCCCATTCGGTTTCACCTGGTGTTACAAGATCAAAACTTAAATTAGTTTCCATTGCAATATATGTCGACCCATTGTAAATATTCCAAGTAGTATCACTATCCATACCTATTTCATTTACATCAATATAGGTGTGTTCTGTTTCAACTAATCTCCATTCAGTATAAAGATTAGGGATTTCTACTATCGGTTCTTCAAAGTCATATTTTTCACAACTGGTAAACAATAAACCAGTTAAACATATTAAACTTAATGACCAGAGTGTGTTTTTAATTTTTTTCATTATTTCCAAAATATTTGAATTAGTACTAAGGTTAGAGCTAGGATGAGTGACACAATTGTTTTCGTGGTGATTCCCTCACCTAAGAAATAATATGTACAAAATGTAAAACATACTATCCCGAGTCCGAATCCTATTAATCTTTGTGCCCATAAAACCTTATCAAAGGCCTCATATCCGTATTGGGTTCCTATGATAAAGACATAACTAATCGGTATTCCTAGTAAAGTTAATATGAAGGGATTATTAGCAAACCATTTCCACACAAATTGTCCATTTAGTTGGAACCAGACTAGTATTTGTCCGAATCCTAGGAGTAACATACATATTATTATATCTTTATTCATACTACAAAGATAAGAAAAAAAGGTGAGAAAACCTCACCTTTTTTGAAATAATTTAGTTGGGACTTGGAAATTATTTTACTTCTTCAAAATCAGCCTCTTGAACTTCTTCTGCACCTTTTGGTACTTCAACATCATCGTTTTTCATATTTTGATACATCTGTTGACTAGCTTTAGTCCATAAAGTGTTAAGTTCTTCGGTATATTGATTAACAAGATCAATATCTTCTGACTTGTGAGCTTCTCTAAGTTTTTCTAGAATAACATTAAGTTCTTTTTTAATCTCTTCATCTATCTTTTCATCATTCTCTTTTAATTGTTTTTCTGTTTGGAACATTAAAGCATTAGACTCATTCATTTTTTGAATCTTTTCTAATTTTTCTTTATCAGCACTTTCATTAGCTTTAGCCTCTTCCTTCATTTTATTTATTTCCTCATCCGATAGTCCTGAAGATGCCTCAATTTTAATATTTTGTTCTTTTCCTGTTGCTTTATCTTTAGCTAATACATTTAAGATTCCATTAGCGTCGATATCAAAAGTAACTTCAATTTGAGGTACTCCTCTTGGCGCTGGTGGAATGTCAGCCAGTTGGAATCTACCTATCTCTTTATTACCCTCAAACATTGGTCTTTCTCCTTGACCAACACGAATGTCTACTGCTGGTTGGTTATCACTAGCTGTTGAGAACACTTCTGATTTTTTAGTAGGAATTGTTGTATTTGATTCTATAAGTTTAGTAAATACTCCACCCATAGTTTCAATACCTAATGATAAAGGTGTAACATCTAAAAGAAGTACGTCTTCTACTGTACCTGATAAAATACCTCCTTGAATTGCCGCACCTAAAGCGACCACCTCATCTGGATTAACCCCTTTAGAAGGTTTTTTACCAAATAATTTTTCAACAGCTTCTTGTACTGCTGGAATTCTAGTAGAACCTCCAACTAAAATAACTTCATCAATATCTCCAGGTGTTAAATTAGCATCTTTCAATGCTTTTCTACATGGTTCTAACGTTTTTTCAACTAAGTTATTAGTTAACTTCTCAAATTCACTACGAGTTAATTTTTTAACTAAATGTTTTGGTCCTGTCGCGTCTGCCGTAATATATGGTAAGTTAATCTCGGTTTGTGAACTAGATGACAACTCTACCTTTGCCTTTTCTGCCCCTTCTCTTAATCTTTGTAAAGCTTGTGAGTCCTTTGAGAGATCCATTCCAATATCTGTTTTTGCCTCTTTTAGTAACCAGTCAATTAAAACCTCATCAAAATTATCACCACCTAAATGTGTATCTCCATTTGTTGATTTAACTTCAAATACCCCATCACCTAGTTCTAGAATTGATACGTCAAAAGTTCCTCCACCTAAATCATATACTGCAATTGTCATATCTTTGTCTTTTTTATCCATACCATAAGCTAAAGCCGCCGCAGTTGGTTCATTTACAATTCTCTTAATATCTAGTCCAGCAATCTCTCCCGCTTCTTTCGTTGCTTGTCTTTGTGCATCATTAAAATACGCCGGAACAGTTACAACCGCTCCTGAAACTTTCGTTCCTAAATATTCTTCGGCAGTTCTCTTAATATTTTGTAGTACTACTGCAGAAACTTCTTGTGGGGTATAATTCTTATCGTCAACCACAATCCTTACACTTCCTTTAACATTCTTTGTTTTATATGCAACTTTTTTAGTTTCATTTTTAACCTCTGAATATTTCGACCCGATAAATCTTTTTACAGAATAAATTGTTTTATCTGGATTAGTAACCATTTGTCTTTTTGCTGGTTCACCAACGGTTCTATCTCCTTCTTTATACGCCACGATAGAAGGTGTCGTTCTTTTACCTTCAGCGTTTACCATAACTTTAGGTTCGTTTCCTTCAATTACCGCAACACATGAATTTGTTGTTCCTAAATCAATTCCAATAATTTTTCCCATTTTTTTTTAATTTTTTTCTTTTTTATTATTTTTATTATTCGATGAATCTTTTTCAACTTCAAAGAGATTATCTAAATTAGATAGTCTTTCTTTAAGTTTGTCTTTTTTAATTTCTATTTTATAAATTGTTTCACTCATCATATTATCTTATATACGAAAAGTATGCCAAACATATTATTGGTTATTATGTATGACAACTTAACAGTAAAGTTATTTTTTATCTGACATATTGTCAATAAGTGCGTCTGAGACTAGTTGAGATATGTCATTCCATTTATCTACCTTGTCTTTTTCTGAATTAAGTTCCTCAATAACTTTTTCTGATAACTCGTCTTCACAAATGAACGCATCCGCCTTACCAAAGTATTCCTCTATTCCTAATATCCCTCTTTTACTGTATCGGTCTATTAACTGTTCCTTATTGATCCACCTTTTATGAAATCCCATTATAAAACTATTCCGTATTTTTTAATAACTTTTTTTGATACGCACATTTCTTTTCCTTTTTCTTTTAACATATCATAAGCCTTTTGTGCCGCAACCTGTACTGTCTTAACATTACCTTCTAATTTCTTCTTACCCTTAAAAAGATATACTTCAGTACTACCTGGTGTTGTTGTCCACTTTCCTTGGTATCTTTTATCAACAGCTTTTATAACTTTTTGTCTTACTTGGTAATCACCTACTTGACAAATGTGGTGACCTCTTTTTTCCATCATTCTTGAACTTCCCATTTTTTAATTAATTTTTTTAAGTTAAACATTTTTTTTATCTGGTGGAGGTGGGGGGTATCGAACCCCCGTCTTGCTCATCTTCTCAAAATATCTCTCCTACACGTTTAGTTTATTCCTTTTGTTGTCGGACTTAATTTTATAGAATAAACAACCTTCAAATCAGTCCCAAGTCCCCGTGTACATAGTGCCGGCCGAGAACGTTACCGGGATCGATTTGTTTAATCGACGCCTCAAAAACTAAGCTACAAATCTTAAAAGCTTTAGATGAGACGGAGCTATCTCGTAACCTAGTTACGCGAAAGCCACTTCTTGTCCTTCAGTCTTTAGAAGACCTTCATTAACAAGATTAGCAAATAAATCGCCAGTTAAAAAAATGAATCAGTTTTACAAGCTTAACTCAGGCTTGACGTGCTGATATTAATCGACTGATGCCAATCAATTCCAGTCACCCCCATATCTTTAATACTCCCAGTCATCATTATCGTCATCATAACCATATTCATATTGATTACTCCAGTCGTATTCTTTTATTAATTGTTTTTTGTGTATATAAGTATACTTGTTTTCTCCTAATGTATCAATAATTTTTACCGCCATATCACAAGTATTTTGTACATCATCTACTACTACATACTCATCTTTTGTATGGTAGTTATAATATCCAGCCGCAAAATTCAAACAAGGAAAATCAAATTTTTCTTTTAACTTCATAGTATCAGTGTAGGG
>Ga0098038_1000553_pt1 | contig 16707 bp, 21 predicted proteins | sample 5B_taG_FD_75051 | JGI IMG/M metagenome (GOLD analysis project Ga0098038, IMG submission 75051) | Marine viral communities from the Subarctic Pacific Ocean - 5B_ETSP_OMZ_AT15132_CsCl metaG | ecosystem: Environmental > Aquatic > Marine > Oceanic | place: Pacific Ocean | collected 2015-01-08 | reverse complement strand
GAGAAACCCACAAGGGGTTCCTTGGCTTGGGTTAACCCATTGGTGTTTGATGATGCAGAAGGAAAACAAGTCGATAATAGACGACTTGCTCAACCTGCAACCAAAGAAAGTAAACCCCAAGAAAATCAGGCTCAAGAAAATCAGAAATCTAACTGGTTCAGCAATGTAGTCAGCGCACCATCTAGGGCAGTCAATAGGGCGGCAGATGCAGTATTCGGAACGGATGCAGAAATCCAAAATGAAAATTGGATGGAAACAATGAGGTCTAGTAAGTCAAAGGCAGGTCGTCAAGGTAGAAAGGACAGGATGAACATGAACCCCGAAGATGCTCAAGAAGCATTTGATAGAAGAAATAGAGTGCGGGAATTGACAAGGAATAAGAAGAAGACAGGTAGAGATAGACAAGCGACTGATAGTAATCTAGCAGGGCTAAATCAGGAAATGTATGGTGAGAGCGAAGATACTGATTGGAGAGAGTTGCAAGAACGAGAAAGGTCAGGTGAGGCATGATGATTATCAGAAAGAGATGTGCATTTTGCAATCACCCTGATAGAGAAGACATGGAGGGTGATTTGGAAGGACTCAAAATGACTGCTGACCAACTCGACAAGAAGATGGACTGGATGAGTGGAACTGCATCTAAGCATCAGCGAAATCACATGGGTCACTATGAGGACTCATCGAATCCACGTTGCAACATATGCACATCTGAGATGCGTGGGGATATTGAGATGAATATATACAACGGAGATATGACTCCTGAGATGGCGGCGAAGATGGAGAACTGTTCTGTCGAGCAGGTTGTTCGTCATATGCGAAATCACGTTCAGCCACTAGTGCAGAAGTCTGCCGCGCAGATGATAGCCGCTAGGGAATTGGATGAGGTCGAGACTCTAACTAGGAACATCAGGAGGCTTGAGGGAAAGATAGACGAGTTGTTCGACATGGAGGAAGTTGGCAATCCCAAGTATATCGACTCGCTAACTAAGATGGCCAAGGAGATTAGGGAGAGTCTGAAGTATGTCATGGAGTTCAAGGGCAAGTTAGTCCACAAGAGACAGGATACGATTATAGTTCATCAGATGCAAATCGTCAAGGAGGTTCTAGCACAGAATCATCCTGATGTGTGGTTGGATGTCAGGAAGAAAATGGAGGAGAAGATGCAATGAGTTGGGAAGGAATTCTAAAGAGAAAGAGCCTACATATCAATAGAGGCTCATATCAACCACCTTCGTCTTCTAAGACTCCTTTTGAATCTGAAGGACTAATGCAAATAACCTACAAGGTTTGGCCGAGGTCTGATTGGAATCGTGTAATAGACAAGAAACCATCTGAACGATATGATATTGCTTCCACTTACGTTGTAGAAGCGGAAGATGTTGAAGACCACAATTTAGAGGCAAACAAGAAGTTACGGGAACTAGTTGAGAGAGATTTTCCTAATGTGAATACAAAATATGGAACTAAGTTTCACAAACATTTTCATTGGGAAAAGGTTGATGAAAAACCTATTGCAAAGGAGAGGATAAAATGACTTGGGAAAAAATAGTAAAGAGAAACTGTGGATGCGGTGAAGACCCATGCAAGAAGTATGGAGCAGTAGTCATGGTAAAGAAGGGAAAGGGAGAGAGACACTTCTTTGAAGATGGGAAACAATGGACAGGCGAAACTCATAAGCATCCTGATGGTACTCTAATGTCAGGCAAGGAACATGAAGAAGGAGTAAGTAAGAAATTGTTTCATCTATACGAATTAAGCGAAAAGGTGCTTCGCCATCTAAGTAAAGAGACAACGGAAATTGAGTAAGATGGATTGGCAAGAAGTTCTGAAGGTTCGGTATGCTGAAATTAAAGACTGGACGGAACGTGAGGAAGGCAGGGATAATTGTTGCGAGGTGGCCAAGAAGATGTATTGTGAATACGAACCTAAATTCATGAATCGAGATGGACTTGCACCTCTTTCTGAAGTCAAGGCAATGGACTGTGAACAGTTTCACAGTTATCTAGTAGACCTACTTCAAGAATCAAATAGAGATAAGGCTTGGTTCGATATTGTTCTAAGCATCAGGAACTACAAGAAGCGATGCGACCAAAACAGACAATTCTTCACACCGGAAGGAGGAAGGCCAATGCGCTCAGATGACTTCGGTAGAAGTGACCCATATGAAGAAGGACAAAGGAGATTTAGGAGGAAGTATAGATGAGTTGGAAAGATGTACTAAAGGGACTTATCAAGTGGACTCCTGACAGATATAACAAGGAAGGACAACTACTGTGTGTGAATAATTGTATTCGACCAGCATCGGAGGATACCATCTTCGCAAGGATGCCGGGTAAATCTACTAAGCCATCTGATTTATGTCAATGGTGTTCAGATAGTTTGGGGAAGAGAGAAAAGCCTCCTGTTGGGTATCAATTCTATGACAGGAATGGGAACCCAAAGAGAAGTGGGGGCCAGCAGTCATTCATAGATAGAGCAACTAGAAACTTAAATGAAGAAAAGGAGAACAGAAGATGAATTGGGAAGAAATTGTAAAAGTCAAACAAGACTTGAAGGAACCGCTAGATTTGAAGGGTCTTTATGACGCAATAAAGGCATTAGATTCTGCTGGAGAAAGTTTGGAAATGCTACATGAAAAGAATGCTGAAAACGTCAAAAGATTCCTTTCTGAAAGTCAGTATGAAAAATGGTGGGATAGGATGGAACAGGATAAAAGACAATTTATTTCTGACTTAGGTGAGATGAGAAAACAAATTTACACTATGCTAAGAACCCTAAATGGGAAGACTAACATGGCTAGGAAACAAACTAGAGATGAACAAAGAACGGCGGCACAAGCATGAACTGGCAAGATATTTTGAAGATGCCATATATTGACTGGCGAGAATTGCAAGAACCATACGCTGATTCAGTAAGAGCAAGAGGAACTAGAGAAAATCCATTAGTATTCATTGATGACCCTTCTCCATTGCCCGGTGAAGAATTCGACAATCAATATCTGAAATACTACGCAGGTAAGGGATATGGACAAAAAGACCACAAGACCTATGATTATGATGAGAATGATGAGATGAGTTCTTTGGGGAGAGTGAAGCAGGATGGTAGGATAATCAAGCCGGAACTAACCAAGTATGGATTAGGAGTATTTCTAACAGGAACGTTGACACACTACAAAGAGAATAGATACAAGTCAAAGTATGGTGGCAAAACCCAAACCTATGCAAAACCAAGGGGTTCAATGATACCTTGGAAGATATCTGTCAAGTATTGTTTAGATAACAACATCAACATTCCAGATAATGCCCCTATCTTCCTAAGTGGAAGTGAATCAGGAACTTACGGAGAATGGAAAAGTAAGCAACAAAAGGGGACTAAAGAGTAATGTCATGGCAAACTTCACTTCTCAAGGCATCCTTTGATACTCAGAGAATCAAAGCCGGAAGTGTTAGCCATAAGATAATCGTGGCTCTAGATGCCAGCAATCTAGATGGCATCATTAAGAAAATTAAATCTCAAGAAATGAATCTAGGTGGGGTAAGAAGTTCCCTCAATAAAATTATCAGACTCTTCAATCAAGTGAATGAGCAATCTAAGTCTATGAAAAGGCCACAATGGGAAAAGGCAAAAGAAAGATATGAGGATGTTACCTTTGCGGCACAAGCCATAGATGTCCCAATTGAATCACACCTGATGGAGAACGCTGAGAAACTCAAGGAGATGTTGGATGACCTTGCTCCGGCACAAAAAGTAGATGGAAAGCAAAATATAGATTACAAAAGAAAGGTTCCCAAGAAAGTTCTGAATCTATACACTAAATTCTTAAATCAGGATTTTCAGCCTCTTGTGGATTATCTGAACGAAGGTAGTCAAGATGCAAAGAAATTCAAGATAAAGCAACTACGACTTTGGGAGAAGAACAACAACAAATTCGTGAAGGTCTTGAAATCACAGAAGGCTAACAAGGCTAAGTTGATGGGATACGATACACTCGATGTTGAACTCCTACTTCCTGATGATTTCAATTATAATATTCTTCCCAAGGCTTGGAAACAAGAGGAACAAGCAAACGGTGTTTTGGTCACCCTGCCAAGTTGGATTACAATCCTACAGGGTAAGAAAATGTCAGGTGGACAGCCAAGTAAGCCAATTACTAGGAATTTCTTTGCTAAGGTTTTCAATCAGCCTAAGTATTCTTCAACTAGAATTGCCGCCTCTACTAAAGTTGAAGTCGAAGGTATAACTGATGACATAGCATTAGGATACATGCAACATGTATTGACAAAGGTATCAGGTGCAGATAGGCAACCCTTCATGCCTAATCTTGGGAAGGCGGGAGACATGTCAACTGGTTCTGCTAAGAAAGTAAACACAATGCTATTCGGAATTGGAAGCGGGCATCAAATGGGAACCGCGAAGACTCTTCCTTTACTTGAGTATCTATTCAGAAAGAAAAAGATAGACATTGATTCAGGATTCGCTACAGACACTACCAAAGAGGCTCTGACCAAAGATGCAGTTTATCGTAAGATGAATCGTGGTGGAGTTGATGAGAAGTATAAGGAAATAGTTGAGTTGTTTGAGAATCGAACCAAGAATAAGGGAGACACATCAGGCTTCGCTAAGTTTGAGTTAGATGTGAGAGCCGCAGGTAAAGAAATGGTGGAATTGTATGAGGAGTTGAAGAAGGATACTCCTCTCATCCCAAGTGGATTATCTGTTGATATGAGGGATTTCTTGCTAAAGCCGGGAGTAAGAGGATGGAAATCCAAGCCTGACCTAAAGGCAGAATATGCAGCAATACATCAAATTCTTCCAAGTGGACAAGCAATAAAACAAATGAGATTTGGCGAAACTGTTTATGGAGATAGGAAACAGGCTGATGAGACAAAGAGAGTTGAGCAAATTCATACTGCATTAAATCGCATGAGGCCATCAAAACAAGATAGTCAAATTTTAGTCCCTAGTAGTGAAGCAGATGTTGACCTCCTAAAGTTCCTTTTCACTAGTGTTGACTACAATCCTATTGCAACATTGAAAGAAGCCTTTGCTGAAAAGATAAAAACAGACGATGATTATGTTCGGTTTGCCATCAAAGACCAACTACAACTATCATTCGTTTATTTGATAGGGGCTTTGAAACATTTAGAATCAACTTTGTTGGGTTCCAATACTATCCATAAGGCGTTGTTAAAAACTGTCAAGGTCAAGCGAGTTTTCGATAAGAAGTCTAAACAGTTTGTAGAGGGTAAACCACCAACCGCAGAAGAAATGGAAAAGTTGGAAACTCAATTAGAAACAGAAATCAATACGGTTTATCCACAGATAAGAGACAAATTGATTGAAGCAACGAAAGAAAAGATTAGCGAAGTTTTGAACGAGCCAATAGTTATTGACAAGGATGGTGTCGCACAACCATTGGATTGGCTCAAAGAAAGACCGGGAATGTGATGATATGGTCAGAGAAGATGTGGATATCGAAATAAATCGAGATGAGGTCTTACCTACTATCTTGACTGAGGGTCTAGATGAAATCGCAGAAATGGTATTTGAATCTCTTCTACAACAATACGAAAGAGATAATCAAGGCGACCCAAATAATGAGGATAAAGCCGAGCAACAAACAGAAAATAGACTAAAGAACGTATTGAATAGTATTCCTGAAGATGCTCTTTATGAATTCCTAGTAGAAAACATGACAGTAGTTATGGAGAAGGGAGAAGGTGAGGAATCACTACGAGAAAAAGGTAAGGAATCTGTCTTCTATAAACACCCGAATGGTAAGATTCTAGTTTTGCCACAATTCCTAGACATAACTGAGGAACAAGAAGCCGTCCAAAAGAAAATTGTTAATCGAATTCAGAAAAAATATCGAAATTTAGCGAGTTTACCAAGAGGAGTGCTTGTTCAACAGATGAGATACATCTTCACGAACGCGGTTTCGACACATGTATCAGGAAAAGGCAGAACCGTTAAGGAAACTAGAGAACATTTAGGCACAATAGGGCAAAAAGGCCAAAGAAGCAGAGTAGAATTAATGGATAAGTCTCTAATGACCAATATTTTGAATAAATTTTGGCTTCCATCTAGTGGAAAGAATCTAACTTTCAAAAGTGTCTTCGATGATGATTGGAATCCAAAAGAAATTGACCTTAGTGGTGTCAATTTGAAGAAAAACATGACAGAAGACAAAATTCGACAACTAACAGGGCAAATTCAACGATATGATTTGCAAATACAAAACCATTTGGAGCCACTAGTCAATGTTTTGGAAGTAACACTACGAAATGATGGCGTTAAAGTTGAATTTGAGGCTGATGCGTTCATTGGTAGTTATGATTTGAAGAAACTGAACAGAAGACAAGCCATTTACAGTTATTGGGGTGACATAAACGATGAATATGATGTTTTCAAAGATAAATTTGAATCATTTTACGATGCATTAGGTGATGTTGAGTTAGATGAAGAAGAATTTCAAGATAACAAGAAAATAAAGGCCATTGTCGAAATATTAGATAAGTTAGAGGACGATGACCAACTGAAGAAGAAAATAATGAATGGTGATTTAAATTATATTGTTAAATTCAAGCCTCTAACACTACAAACTAACTTTTCAGAAGATAAAGGTTGGTTATTGTTTGAAAAGATGGCAAAGGAGATTGGAATCTTCGATGATTTTGATGCAAAGGAACTCGCAGACGAAATAAGTAACGTAGATGCTCGCCGTGAGAAACAAACCTCACTAAGTTTCGGTGGAAATGACTCATTACAATCTGATGAAGGAAAAACCAGCGATTATATGGCTGACACTATGGATACGGGCATTGATAGTAAAGGTGAAGAGAAAGTCCAAGGAGGAAGTCTTGAACATGAGATTAAGCAACTATCTGAGATGGGAATTCTGCTTCAAGAACTAGTAAATGTCGAAGTTGACCCACTATACTATCATGCCTTCATGAAAGAAGGTGCAATCTTCAAGGACATGGTAGTTTTCGCAAATGAACTTGAAGAAATCAAATCTGCAATGCTTAGTGCCGGAGCCGCAAGAGAATTAGTTGACGGTGTGGAAGTCGATGATGATATCATAGACTATCTTGAAGAATTGACAAAATATACTGCAATAGAAGGCAAAGGAGGATATTTTTTGCCACTTCAACAAACCACTAACACATTTATCGCTGATTTGGATAAAGACTTCTCAATGAAGGACGTAATAGATGAAAAGGGCGATACTGTTAGAAATCTAGGAAGTGAGAACGAAATTAATACTAGGTTGAAAGATATTGGAAAGTTCCTCAGTCTCATTGCAGGAATTCTAGATGCTGGTAAGGATTTAACGCAATCAGCAAGTCCTTCTATTGCAGATACAGAAGATACCTCAGTAGGCCCAAAGAAAAACTCACCCAAGACAGATAAACCTGAATTGGGCCGAAGTCCTTTCACAAGTGCTACTTTCTTAGGAAGAGATAACAAGGAAAATCTTCTAGAAGAGTTAGAAGATGTTAAGGAAGAATTTGATGAACTATTGGAGGCAATAATTGATTTCTTCATCGTTCCCATGTTAGGCAGTAAAGTTCCTTTCGATGACCCCATCCCATTTGAATTCACAAACAGTAATGCACTCAGATACTTCAAGATATTAGGAGGTGGCAAGAAACCTGATAGCGCATTCTTCCGCGCTATGGTGATGGAAGGAAGAAGAGGCCCATTGTTCATCAAGAAGAATCAACTTGAGACTTTGGTGAAGGATTTGGAATATGTCACTTCTCCGGGGGAACAGAAAGACCTCCCCACTCTTTTGAATAAATTTAGAAGTCTAGGAGATACTGTGAATTACATTCTGAAACTAAAGAAGCGCAGTAGATTAGGTCAACAGGTATATGCAGAATTGGGTCATTCTCTAAGTGAGATACTTGATGATAACAATATGACTTGGCCTGAAGACCAAGTATTTCCAGCGAAGGCATCTTGGGGTAAGACCCCACAACAATGGGAAGAGGAATACAACAAGAACCCAAATTATGTTTGGCCATTGGGATATATCATTAGCCACATAAAGAGGAATAGAGAAGGCTACAGTCAAAACCCTAGAACACAAGCGAAGGGTAAAGATAGAAAGCAGACAGGGGCAAACACACTTATCCAAAGATTCTTCTCTGCAATTGATGATATGAAATTAACAAGAAGCCTCGCTGAATTGCAGATACTAGAAACACACGACAACATTAGGAAGATGCTTGGTAAACCAGTATTCTACAATACTGCCAAGGTAGACAATTATGAACATGTGATGACCGCGATTCGCAAACTTGACGAGAAATACAACGTGGAAGTATCTGCTTTTGAGATTGAAAGCATCGTCAATGAAATCGGTTCTATGGCTGAGATAGGAAAAAAGCATGGAATTCCAACGGAGGGTGTGTATTTCGTCAAGGCTAACTTTAGGTGATTAGATGACGGAAGACTTCAAGACATTCACAAGTGAGGAAGAAGTAAAATTTCTTTGGGATAGAGATAATCCCGAAGACCCCTACACTAGAGATAAGAAGGACATTCCCGATTTCTACAGGTTAGATAATTGGGTAGTCAGATACAAAGATGGTTATGTCGTTGGTGTTGCAGGTTGGAAAGACCACGGAGATTTTGCAGTCTTTGGTGGAATGAAAGCAATGGCAAAGAATCATCCTTCAGGAAGGGGTGGCGATAATGCAATAGCACTCCTAAACAAGAGAAAGGAACTTATTGGAAACAAACCAAAGATTGCAGGTTTCAGACCGGAGAAGATGGATGCTGAAAGATGGACTAATTGGAATGTAGGCCAAGGATATGTTCGTGCGCCGGATTCTTTTGAGAATGTTCCCGAAGAATGGCTTGAGATGTTTAGAGAAAGATATGGTGACCATTGGGGTGTAATGAAGTTCGCATCTTGGAGAAACACCATAACGATGGGAAGTTGGTTGTGATGGAATTAGACAACATGGACTTCATGTCCTCTATGGATATGGAATTATCAAAGGCATCATTCCCTTATTTCTTTCAGAACGTACTCGGTATGATGTATCCTGACTACATGAAAGAATGGTTAGAAACCATGCAAGGCACAGATAGAACAGTTATCGTCTGTGCGCGTGACCACGGTAAATCTGTCTTTATGCACAGTTGGGTTGTTTGGAACCTAATCTTCCAAGAGCCTCCATTTCAGATGCTATACATCTCATCGAACCAAAAGCAGACTCTAGTTCACATGAGGGAGATTGACAGATATTTCAATCATCCAGCATTGAAGAAATACAAACCTAGTAGGGGTTGGGCAATCGGTAACATTCAACTCACTAATGGCAACGCTATCCTAGAGAGGTCAGTTGGTTCTCAGATTAGGGGGCTTCACCCACAGGAGATTATCATTGATGACCCTTTGAAGGAGTTCAGTCTATCTGCTATCCAAAGAGTAACTGATTGGTTCTTCGGTGATATGATACCTACGCTTCACCATTCATCGAATCTTAGAATGATTGGAACTCCATTCACCTATACGGATATCTTCGCGCAACTAGAAGAGAACCAAGCCTACACCGTGAAGAAGTATCCTTGTTTGGATTCCATGAATGACCCGTTGTGGCCTGAGCGATGGGACTATGATGCTCTCATGCAAAGAAAAGCAGAGATAGGTTCACTCAAATTCACGCGAGAGTATCTTTGTGTTCCAATCTCAACCGGAACCGCATTGTTCAATCCTGAATATATTGACAAATGTAAGAGCAAAGAACACGTTCTCAAATTAGGAAATAGAAAAGATAAGGGATACAAATACTATGTTGGTGTTGACCCTGCTATCTCCACAGATGGTGATTACAATGTCATTACTGTATTGGAAGTAGATGAGGAGATGAACAAAACAATAGTTCATGTTGACAGGGCGAAGAATGTGGAGTTTAGAGAGAACATAGAGAAGATTAGACTGATTGGTAAAATATACCAACCGGAGGAGATTCTCTATGAGACAAATACATTCGCTAAGGCATTTACACAGGAGTTGCGAAGTATCTCCGATTTGAATGTGAGAGACTTCCATACGACTAGGAAGAATAAACAAGAGATAATTTTGAATCTACAAATGAATATAGAGAATCAGAAACTTAGATTTCCCTATGGGGATAATGCTAGTCGCAAGTTGACTGGAATGCTCATCGAAGAATTGTCTATGTTTGCTATTACAAGTAGCGGAAAGTTTGAGGGCGTGGGCGCACACGATGACCTTGTTATGAGCCTCGCTCTTGCTAATGCTGCTACTCAAAATCCCAACGAAGTCTTCCTACTATTGGATGATATGGGGATATTTTCAGACCCTAAACCCACGAATACGTCTATAGGCGGGATGCTAGGATTAAACTTTTGAGGGCTTGCTATGATGGGAGGAAGTGACAAAAAAGAAAGTGAGAAATTCGATGAACTTGCAGATGTTGCAAGAAGGAAGGAAGCCATCGAAGAAGAACAGAGAAGAATCACTCAGGAGATGAAAAACGCATGGTTAGACAGTTCCCCACTTGAAGACCAGTTTAGCATAGAGAAGAATTTTGCTGAGGATTTCAAAATTAGCCTAAGTGAGGCTAAGAAAATGCTTCACATTGATATGAAGAAATACCAAGTCGAGGGAACAGATATTCCTAAACTCGTAAAATCCCTGAAGGAATATAGAAGGACGCTCAAGGGTGAAGAGAAGATAAATGTCACAAAGGCAATAGATAATCTGATTGTATCTTATGGTGACCATTTACATGACAGTATTAACAAAATATATTGGCTAAAAAAATACTCTTCTGTTCTGAAAGAAATGAACTGTTCTGAGGAAGACATACTCAAACTCTCCTTCGTTAATGATTTATCTACCCGTAGAGATATGATAGACACGCTTTGCAAATATTGGGAGGCTAGTCTAGAAAGAAGGGATATGCCATACAACGAAGAGTATTCATCTCTATCGAAACAGATGACAAATGGTAAGAGGGAATTTAAGAAATTAATCAAGAGTCACATGGTGAATGTGAAGCCCAAGGAAATAATCAATCAACACATACTAAAGGCAATTTGTGAAGAACCGGGAATTTCTTCTAGACAAATACATGAGAAACTACCTAAGCCTCTATTCAAGAGAACCACACCAAGCATAATTTCTAAGATGGCCATCAAGAATAATGTTACTACTGTCAATGGTGCTTTTTACAAATTTTCAGATGACATCAAGAAAGATATCTATGCATATACTGCGGCCTTCATTGATTCAGATGGCTACATAACTATGGATAGAAATTTTAATCCTAGAGTTGGGTTAGTTGCTACTGGCGACAGAGGCAAGGCATTCATGATGGAGATGCATAAATCCCTTGGATGTGGTAGACTACACCTTGACCAAAAATCACCACAAAATACGAGAGCAGTAAATAGATTAAATTTCTATTCTGCGGCAGATGTTACTGAACTACTAACAAAGTGCTTACCCCATTTTAAGATGAAGAAAGGAAATGCAGAGATTCTTCTAGAGTTAGTCAGAATGAAGAAGTCCCACAAGAAGGCCGAGTGGTACAAGACAAGAAGAGAGGAACTTTTCAAACTAATGAAGTACGAGAATCACAAAGACCATGTTGGCTATGATTTCATACAGGACGGGATAGATGTTGATAACATATCAAAACTGTATGGAAATTCTAAGATGTTGGAAATGGATAAGTTAGAGGGTTTGATTGCATGAAGTGGCAAGAGGTTTTGAAGAAGAAGCCTGTCGATGAGGCAATAGATGACTTAGAGGACATTGCAGAAGACCATGATTTATCCCAAGATGAATGGAGTTCTGTCGATGATGCCTCTGATTATTTGTTTGAGCATAAGGTGAAGGAGGATTAGTTATGGTAGAAGATAAGCGTAGATTTAGTGTTAGAAATTTGTTCAGAAGAACTACGCCAAAACCTACTGATAGGACGATATTCAATCCCGGTATTCAAGAGAAGAATACCTCCTACATGCTTACTTCTCCAATTATTTACCACATGGTTCAACAGTCCACCATTGTTAGAACCTGTATAACTCAACTCAAACAGGAGATATTCAGGAGAGGCTACACTTGGGAAGAGAAGTTTGTTGCTAAGTGTAAAGCATGTGGAGAAGAACATGGGTCACCTGCAAAGAAATGCAAAACCTGTGGCTCAGTAGACTTGGTGAAGCCTGACCCCAAACAATTAGATTATGCACACGATTTCTTAGAAGGTTATGTCAACAAGTCCGAACAACTTTTTATTGACGTTCTCAAAGAACTTGAGGATGATTTGAATATCATGGATGACGCATATCTTGTCATCGTCAAAGAATATTACATGGATAGTAATGCAGAAATCAAGATGCATAGAATCAAGGAAATATACAGGGGTGACCCTGTAACTATGCATATCTATTCTAATGAGATTGGAGAAAGAGGAAGTAAAGGATATACTTGTTTGAAGCACAGGAATAAGGTCTACACTAATTCAACTGATTTATGTGAAGAGTGTAATTCAGAATTACATCCTATCCATTACGTCAATAGAGTAAATGGAGAAGAACAGAATTTCATCAAGGGAGAAGTATTGCATTTCAGTAAGTATTCCCCAAGTAGGTTGTATGGTCTTTCACCTATCATCACCCTTTGGAATAATGTAACCACATTGATTGCAATGGAGAATTATGTTAACTCATCATATACAAAGGCAAGAATGCCAAGAGGACTACTAGCGGTTCAAACTAGAAACATGGATTCAATGAAGTCATTTTGGCGTGGTGTCAAAGAGAAGATGGAACAAGACCCTCACTTCATTCCTGTAATGGGTATAGAATCCGATAATGGCAAAGGCTCCGTTGAATGGGTGAAGTTCATGGATAGCCTGAAGGAGATGGACTACATCTCAGTCAAGGATGATTTGCGAGATAGAATCTCTGCATTCTATGGTGTGAGTAAAATCTTCATGGCAGATAACTCCGCTAGTGGTGGACTCAACAATGAGGGAATGCAGGTTCTTGTAACCAATAGAGCAGTTGAGATGGCACAGACAATTTGGAATAACTATGTCTTCCCATTCATGACGAAGGAGTTCGGCATAACTGATTGGGAATTGAAACTCCCACCGTCCGAGGAAGAGGATGAGATAGCAAAACTCAGAAAGAGAGAGATAGAAGTAAACGTAGCGGCGGCAATCAAGAATCTAGGATTCGATGTTGATATGGATGATGATGGTCGATTCTCGTACAAGAAACCTGACCCTCCTCCGGGTGGTGCTGAACAAGGAGATAAAGAAGGCGAGTTAGAATTAGACCCCTACGCTGGAACAAATATCGACCAATCACAATTAGGGCAAATGATGGAACAGGGAACTAGACCTAGTAAGGAAGAAGCAGGTCAACCAGCAGAAGTGAAAGGAAAACCCCCAAGTGGAAAGAAGAGAAATAAACCCGGTATGAATGTTGGGCCGGATAAGAGATTCGCTGGAATGCCTAAAGGAGTAGGCAATGAGAATGTAGATAAGAGAACGGAAAGGAGAGTTCCATGAGTGAACTGCTTGAAGTCGCAAGAAAATGGAAAGAAGAAATTGACAAACTAAATGAAGAGACAGATGAAAGAATTAGATTATTTGTGGAGGAAGGAATATGGAATGGAAAGAAATACTAAGAAAAAATATGAAGCCTGATTACATTGACATAGATGGTGATGGCGACAAGAAAGAACCAATGAAGGATGCAGTAAAAGACAAGAAAGGTGACAAAGATGAGTGAAGAAAAAAGCGTAAGACAATTGGAAAGAGAACTGAAAGCCGCAAGAATCCGTGAGGGAACAGAAGCAAAGAAGATGGCCACCAAGAGTAGAGACTACTCGGTTGGTGGAATCGACAAGGCAACTACTGTAGAGAAGAAAACCCCCGGTTCTAGTGATATCCCTGATGTCATCTTGATGCCAAAGAAACGCAAGAAGCAATCTGAAAATATACCATTCTGAGATGATTAGATGACGTTCATGGATGTTCTTCGTAAAGAAGAAGAAAAAGAAACTGTAGAAAAACCTACTAGTTCCATCCATGCTGACGTTTGGGATTTATTCGATAGGTATTCCAAGAAATCAAAGGCTATATCTCGACAAGCACTTGAAGATGCAGATGAAGCATTGCAAGCATTCTTGGATTCTTCACCTGCGGGTGAGAATCCTGAAGAAGGAATGAGATACTACACCTTTGGTGAAATATTGGATGTGACCAATCTATTCCGAGAATCATTTAGAACTGGTAAAGTAAATTTGAATGCTATAGATGCATCAGAAGAAGCAAGAGAAAGATTTGTCAAAGACATGGAAAAATTCTCAAGACGAGCAGAGGACTTAGAAGCAGATTTGTTTGACCAAGCCAGCCAAGAGGATGATGAGGTTGCAGATAAGTATTGGAGACAAAACAAAACTTTCAAAGATATGATGGCAAAACTTTTCGGAAAGGAACTAGTTCTACAATCTAGAGTTAGGAGAACAGGTAGTGGAGAAGAGGAATACACTACAGTAACGAGTAAAAACGTAGGAGGAAAGAGTAATGGAATTCTTGAAAAATTGGTTGCTACTCTTAGAGAACCTGCGTCACCCATACAAGAATCATCTAAGACCCTACAGACCCTAATGACTAACGTTGCAAAAAATGGAACGAATGATAGTAGGTCTAAACAACTGATGACGAAACTTCACAAGAATAATTTCTTTGATAGGAAAACTACATCCAAGATACAGGAGTTCCTATACAATGGTAAATCTCTACCAAAGCATGTTAGAAAACTTCTCATTGAAAGAGAAGCCGAGTGGGAAGGCGATGATTGGTCTAGTTATCGAATGTATGGAGGTAAGCCTTCTAAAGAATTAATCATAGACATTTTTACCTCACAAGGAATAGGGCGCACGAATGTAGAAGGTGGTAAAGGACTACGTTCTAAATTAACAAGATATGCTTCCATGAATGTAGATAGCATGATGGAAAGAGTAGAAGGTATCATGTATGATGGAAAGGGAGAAGACTTCCACTATCTATTTGACAAGGATTATTCTGACGATATTATTTTTGCAATCTATAGGGTGACTGCAAAACTAGAGTCTCTACTAAGTCGTGCAAAAAAAGGTAGAGCAGATGTTGGACGAAAAAGCAAGAGAGTTCAAGAAAAAGAAGTGCCGGAAGGACTTGAGGTTAAAGTTCCCGATGAAGCCTATATCAAACCAGTCTATAATGAGATAAACCGACTTCTGCGTTTCTTACATTTTCTTCTAGCCGTAAACAAGATAACTGGGCAATCACACAGACTCAAGGAACAACGCCTAGAAATAGTTGACAAGATACAAAAATTTGGAACTAGAAGCAGGGGCGAGTATAAATTAGAATTTGAAAAACTAGATATCAACGCCATAGATGTAACAGAATCAACTTCCCCATTCAGAAGCATGATTGCTGCGTATGACAAATACAAACCGAAAAAGAAGGACCGTAAGATTAGTGTTTCTGCTGGGGCTGGAAAAGAATTCCAGTTTGAAGAAGGGACTTCTAGAGAAGACATCGCAGATAAACTACAAGATGAACTGGCACAAGATTTGAAGCAATTACAAAGCAGACTCAATAGAAGCAAGAAAGAAAAAACCATTGCAGCGCGTGAACAGGAAATTCAAGCAATCAATAGTTTAATTGCACAATGGAAGCCAAAGACGAAAACTCTAGAGAGAACCAAGTATGAAGAACCCGAAGGTCAGCAAAGAATCGCACAACTATTATCTGAAGATAAACAAATGCGAGACAAATTCACAAGAGAAATAGGTTCTGCTCTAAAATTCTTAAAAGAATCTATAGCAAACAACGAAGAGAAGTTAGAAAGAATCAAAGATAAGAAAGGGCTTGTTGACATAGAAACAGAAAAGAAGATTCGTGCATTGAAGCATACGTTGAAATTAACCGAACAAAGTGTCAAGGACTTTAAACTGCCATTCAAGTTGGAGGAATCAGAATGAGTTGGCAGGACATTCTCAAAGAATCAGAATTACTCTCCAAGATAAATCCAAAGCAAAAGAAGAAGATTAAGAAACTTCTACAGTCATCTCAGCCTACAGAATATATGGGACAAGATATGACTAAACTAAGTTCATTACTATCTGAAATGAAGAAACTTGATTTGGTTAAATCTGATAAGAATCTTCAGAAGAAGTTTGAGGGATTTGACGAAAAGAACTTGGAGATTGTTTCTTCTGCCGCAGAACTAAGAAAGGACTATGAGACTCTATACAGACAACTAAGGCAAATGGTATATCCAAAGAAGAAAGGAGATTTACAAAACGGAGTTGATGATGAATGACATTGAATTGGAAACTAAGTCTAAAGGAAGCACTTGAGGGTGATTTCAAAATGATGATAAAGCAAGACGCAGACGGAGAAGGCGAGGAAGACGCATGACTGATGAAAATGATGAGATAGTTATGCTTCTAAAAGCACTTGTCGATAAGGTAAAGGCTCTTGAAGAAGCCGTTTATCATAAGGACAATCTTCTCATGAAGTCCGGTTATGTCGTAGTAGATTCTCCCACCCCACAACTAGCCAACAAGACTACTGCTGGCATCACTTCAGCAGTTGGTGATATGAAGTGGGATGACATTCACAAGATGGTAGGTGAGATGCAATGAATTGG
>Ga0098038_1000552_pt1 | contig 16712 bp, 28 predicted proteins | sample 5B_taG_FD_75051 | JGI IMG/M metagenome (GOLD analysis project Ga0098038, IMG submission 75051) | Marine viral communities from the Subarctic Pacific Ocean - 5B_ETSP_OMZ_AT15132_CsCl metaG | ecosystem: Environmental > Aquatic > Marine > Oceanic | place: Pacific Ocean | collected 2015-01-08 | reverse complement strand
GGAAGAGGCAAAGGAAAGGCTCAGCCTTTCATGGCTGATGCTTGGAACTCTGAACATAAAAAAGTATTAGTTGATGGTTTTAAAGATGGACAAGTTATTTTTGAAAGAGCTTTAAAAATACATGAAAGAAGATTGAAGAAATATGGTAAATTAGGTTTTTAAAATGGAAGTAGGAAAAGCAATATTTAAAATATTAAAAGATAACTCAGATGTAAATGCTTTAGTAGGCACAAGAATATATCCTATGGTTGCAAGGCAAGGAACAGATTTTCCTTTTATCATTTATGATGTTTTAAGTGATGACCCAACTGACTACAAAGAAGGGGTTTCTTCTTTAGATACTACTTCAATAATGGTTAGTGTTTATTCTGAAACTTATTCCCAAGCAGCCGATTTAGCCAAAAAAGTTAGAACTGCTCTTGATAGGCAATCTGGAACAATTGATGGAATTAAAGTACAATCTATCAAATATGATGGTTATAATGATTTCTTTGATTTAGATTCATTTGATAACTCAGCAACAAATGCAAGAGGAGTTTTCAGGAAAGCTTTGGATTTTGATGTTAGATTAATAAATTCTTAAAAATGGCAACTGAAATAGTAAATAAAAATTTTGATTTAATTAAAGGTTCAACTGAATTTGAGCTATTTAACAAAGCAACTAATGGGGTTTCTATTAGCTCTATTGGTGTAAAAATAAATTCTGGAGATGAAATAATAAAAGATTCTCTTTGGACTTTAGAGCTACAAACAAATTGTGATGGACTAAACATAAAAGAAAACAACATCAAAACAGCAAGTGAAGTTTGTTTTGATAACATAGATACAAATTTTTCTAATGATACAATTGCAACAATTAAGATAATTTCAGAAAGTTCTTTAACTGATTTTTCTGGTTCTTGTAGTGTTAAATTAGATATTTAAATATAAAAAAATGGAATATAAATTATTAAAAGACTGGTTTTCTCATAGACATAATAAAACAATAATTAAAGGAGCAACAGTTATTATTAAAAATCAAACTGAGCTTGAAGATTTAATTGAGCAAGAATGTATTGAGAAAATAGTAAAAAAAAAGAAAAAGAAAAAAAAGAAGTAAATATTAATTAATAAAATAAAAAAAAATGGCAATATTAAATGGAACAGATATCCGAGTTTACAATGCCTCTAATGGAAACTTAGTTGCTTTTGCTCAAAGTGCAACGCTAAATTTCTCAATGAGTACAAGAGATATAACAAACAAAGAGTCTGGAGGCTTCAAAGAAAGCCTTGAAGGGTTAAGAGAATTTTCAATTGATTTAGATGGAGCTTACGCTTTTACAGATGCAAGTGGATCAGCTTTAACTAATGGAGCTGATGACTTAGTTTTATCAAATATGATAACTGGAAGAACAGCTTTAACTGTAAAATTTGGAGACACAACTGGAGCAACTGGAGATACTGATTATCAAGGAAGCGTATTTTTAACAAGTTTTTCAGTTAGTGCTGGAACAGAAGATACTGCTACTTACAGCATGAGTTTTGAAGGAACTGGAGCTTTATCGCAAACAGTAGCTTAATATAAATTTAGGTAAGTGAGGGGGCAATCTTGTTTGGTTTGTTTTGTCCCCTCATAAGCCTTACAAAAAAACAAACAAAATGAAGAAATATGAATTTGTAAAAATAGGAGAAAAACAATATCCAGTTAAATTTGGATTTTCAGCTCTAAGAAAATATAGCAAAAAAACTAACACAACTTTACAAGATTTAGAGAAGTTAGGTACGGAAATGACTTTGGATGGAGCTTTGACGTTAATACATTGTGGAATAGAAGATGGATATAGAGCAGCAAAACAAGAATGTCAATTAACAATTGATGACTTGGGAGATTTGATAGATAATGATTTTGATTCAATTTCAAGATGTATGGATGTTTTAGCTGAACAAATGGGGGGACAAAAGGGAAAAAAGCAGAAGGCCAGCAAGAAGTAAAAGCATCTCTTAGCTGGCAAAAGTTAGAAAGAGTTGCTTTGGGACAGATGAATTTAACTCCAGAAGAGTTTTATGATTATCTTCCTAAATATTTTTGGTTAAAGATGGATGGTTTTTATGAGCTTGAAAATTTGAGGCAGCAACAAGAATGGGAAAGAGTAAGATGGCAAACCACTTATTTAGTTAACATTCATTTGCCTAAAAACAAATCAATTAAATCAACTGATTTAATCAAGTTTAACTGGGAAGAAAAAGATAAAAAGGTTGATGTTAAAAAATTAAAAGAAAGAGCAGAATACTACAAAAACAAAGATAATTATGGCAAATAAAGCAGTTGGTTTTTTAACTTTTAATTTTGGGGCTAATATGCAAGGCTTTGATAGAGCCATGAAAAAAGCAAGCACTAGAGTTACAAAGTTTGGAAGAACAATGAAAAGAGTTGGAAGCAACATGACTAACTCTATAACTTTGCCTATACTTGGAGTTGGAGCAGCGGCTGTTAAAATGGCAACTGATTTCGGAACTTCAATGACGAAAATTAGAACTCTTGTTGGTGCTTCGGCTGAAGAGTTAAAAGCTTATGAAAAAGATGTTTTATCTCTTTCAGCAACAACTGGGGTTGCAGCTTCACAATTAGCAGAAGGTTTATTTTTTATCACTTCAGCTGGTTTAAGTGGTCAAGAAGCAATAGATGCTCTTGCAGTTTCAGCTAAGGCTTCAGCTATGCAGATGGGAGATATGAATGACATTGCTTCTGCACTAACTTCTGTGATGAAGGCTTATGAAGGAGAGCAAATGACAGCTGCAAGAGCTGGAGATTTACTTCATGAAACATTAAAACAAGGTAAATTTGAAGCCTCTGAATTTATGTCAAGGCTGGGAAGAGTTATCCCAACTGCTGCTGCTGCTGGAATATCATTTGAAGAGCTTGGAGCTGCTGCTGCTACAATGTCGAAACTTTCTGGTGATGCAGCTTCAACTTTAACTGGATTGAACCAGTTGATGATGAAACTCTTAAATCCTTCAGCTGAACAGATAGAGATACTTAGTATGCTTGGAATGACTTATGGAGATTTGTCAAAGATGCTTGATGAGTCTTTAATGGGTACTCTTCAACATTTGTTTAATGAGCTTGAAGGAACTGATGATTTGTTGTTGAAAATGTTTGGTTCTTCAAAAGCTGTAACAGCTGCTCTTTCTACTATGGGGCTGCAATCTCAAACTTATACTGAAGTTCTTGATGGAATGAATAATTCTATTGGCAACGTAAATGAAGGATTTGATATTTTGGCAAGTGATGCTGGCTTTAGATTTACAAAAACTTTTAATCAAGTAAAACTTGTTTTGATAGATATTGGAAATATTGTCATGCCTTTAGTTTTAAAAGGCTTAGAATCTATTTCTAAAGGCTTAGATAAGTTTAGCACTTTAAGCCCTGAAGTTAAAAAGATGGCTGTTGCTTTTGCTTTGTTTCTTGCAGCTGTTGGGCCATTAGCTACTATTATAGGAGGTTTAATTCCAGTTTTCAAAGCAATTGCTGTTGTGTTTGGTTTAATATCAATTAAAGTTTTAGCTGTAACAGCAGCTGTTGGTTTATTGGTTGCATCATTTTTATTTTTAAGAGAAAATTATGATGCTCTTGTTGAGAGATTAAGCGATTGGAGTTGGTGGAGAAATGCTTTAATTAAAGCTGTTCAAACATTACTTAAATTCAATCCAGTAAGTGTTATGATTAAGTCAGTTAATGCTCTTAATGAAAGATTTGGCTTAGACCCTTTGGAAGACCCTTTTGAGGGAGTTCTTGAAAAACTCGAAGAGTTAAAAGTTGAAACAAAAGAATATGAAAATGACTTTACAGATTTTGGAACATCAATAAAGAATCAAGCTAAACAAATAAAAGAAGCTTTAAATTTTGATTTGACTTCTGGCTTAGGGGGTGGAACTGCTACTGGAACTGGAGGTGCAGCAGAAAAACAAAAAACATTAACACCAGCAACACCTCTTCAAGGATTTTTATCAGCTCAAGACCCTGAGCCAATTAAAGCAACTACTTTAGCTTTGAAAGAGCAATCCTCTGTTTTGGAAACTCTTGCAGAAGGTTTTGAGATAACAAAAAAAACATTGATGGAGTTTGGACAACAAACAAAGAATACTCTGATTCAAGGAGCTGAAGATTTTGAAGAGTATGGCATACATGTAGGAAATACAATTAGAGACATTATTGGGAAAATGCTTGCTTTAATGGTTGCTGAGGCAGTTCAAAAATCTATGGCTTCAATTCCTCCTTTTCCGGGCTCAGTTTTTTTGATTCCAGCAATTGCAGGGTTAGCTGGTGGTTTAGCAAAAACAGCTTTTAATAGTTTGATTCCAAAATTTGCAGAAGGTGGGATTGTAAGTGGGCCAACGCTTGGACTCATGGGAGAATATGCTGGAGCAAGTGCCAATCCAGAAGTTGTTGCTCCATTAAATAAACTTAAAACAATGATGGGAGAAGGAACTCAACAAGTTGAGGTATTTGGAAGGATCAGTGGAACAGATATATTTTTAGCAAATAGAAGAACTGCAATAGATAGAAGTAGAGGATATTAATTATGGCATTAGAAAAAGCATTTACTGGAAAATATCAAAGCCTCAATGTTACTGATTATTATTTTGAAATTTGGGTGGAAAATTGGAGTTCAATTTCTGGTTCTGTTTTTGAAATAAAAGCTGGTCAAGGTGGTCCCGTTATTTGTTATGATTCTGATTCTGATGATAGATTCAATCCCATACTCTCATCAACTTGTAAAATCCCTCTTGTAATAGAAAATGAAACAGTTGAAACTGCTTTCGTAAATAAGCTTTATGATACTTTTCAAGAAAAAGATGTTTATTTTCATTTATATAAAGCAACTTCTTCATCTTATAGTTCAACTCGGCCTTTATGGAGTGGATTTATTTTAATGGACTTATCAGAAAGAGCTGATGTTTCTTTTCCTTATGACATTAATTTAACAGCAACAGATGGAATCTCTATTTTAAAAAGCTTAGATTGGACTGATGAAGATTCCTTTAGTGCTGGAAGTCCACCATCATTGCCTTATGATTCTGGAGATGTAAACTGGGGGCCAGCTAATTTTGATTTTTGGCTTAGAGGCTTATTAAAAAGAACTGGCATGGCTCTGACATCTGAAGGAGCTTCAGTTAATTGGCAATATTCAACATCCATAAACTGGTATAATCAAGGACATGCTGCTCCATCTGTTTCAAATGACCCTTTTAAAATGACTAAAGGAAAAATGTCTTGGACACATGAAAAAACTTCTGATGGGACTTTTGTTGTTAATTCTTGCTATGATGCTTTAAAAATGATTTTGAGATGCTGGGGAGCTAGATTAACATATTGGAATCACACATTCTATATTGTTCAAGTTGCTTCTTATGATACAGCTGAAAGTGGAACAGTTGCATCCCCTACAAATATAACATCAAGAATCTACACCAATGCAGCTGCAAGTGTTTCAAACAACACTTTTTTAGGAGACACTGGTAATGTTAGATATGAGTTAGAAATAAATAATGCTAATTTAACAAATGGAGTTCCAGATGGAATATTATTATTGAAAGGAACTAAGTTCACACATTATCCAAGATTAAAGCAAGTTGATGCAACATTTGTTTATGGTGGTCAAAGAAATTATTTTGGTGGTTTTCCTGAGTATTGTCCCACAGCTGCAAATGTAACATCAACAACAGCACCAACTGATATAATTGTTTCTCAGGAATCAATAATTGATGCTTATTCAATTTCTAATTTTAGATTAAATTTTAACTTAGATATGACTCACAACTCTACTTTTGCAGCTACAAGTGAAGTAAGAGGTTGGCAAAGATTCACTATAAGAGCCTTTAATGATGCAGGAACAGAAAAGTTTTTAAAAGCAACTGGTACAAATCAAAATTTTACTTGGGAAAATAGCGAGCCAGGTTTAGCAAATATGCCATTGATTGAATTTTCAAACGTACCAAGAACAACTTTTGCTTCTATTCCAGTTTTTGATGAAGTGATTCCAACAGATTCAGCTTTGACTGGTTTGTGGCATTTTGAAATAAAGTTAAAATCTACAAGCTGGCCAGCTTCAGGAAACTGGACATCAACTGGATTTTTTGCTTCAAGTCAAGCTGGAGGCAATCAAACTTCAAGACCTTATGGAAGTCATAGAGTAAGATGGAGAAACTCCCCAAGTTCAGTTGGGGGTGCTGGAAATTTCACATCTTCACAAACAACAAACGCAAGTGGCCAATTAGTAACAACTTTTTTTGGCAATCAAGGAAATCCCTTTTATGGATTTTTTCAAACTTTAGGAAGCTCAGGAGGTCAAAATGCTGGAGCTGTTGTTATACAAAACACAGTTGCTACTGATGATTCTGAAAAATATAATTTTGGAGAGCTATATTATGGAGATACTTTTGAACTAACTGATGAAGCATGTTTAGAAGTTTCTGATGATGGAGGCTCTACGTTTACAAAGACAGCTCTAGCTGGAGAGTGGGGAGAAGGAACAAACTCTGGAAGCAAAAAATTTACACAGCTTTTAGTTGAGCAATTTTTTACTGGTCAAACTGAACACATTCAAATAGTGAACGGAAGATTAGCTACTTCAATAAATGGAAAAACAACTTCTTTTGGGGGTTCTCAATATCCTAATTATGTAAATCCAGTTGGAAGATTAAAGTACACAAGAACTGGAGAGGGGACAAATTTTTATGTTTTTAGAAGAGGTGAATTTTACACAGCTTCAGATGAATGGGAATATGAATCATGGCAAATGCAAGATGAATCAGTTTCTTTAACAACTACAACAAGAGACATCAATTCAACAGGTTTTCAAGACAATGCAAATGGAGGTGGCTCTTTTGCTAGAATGATGGCTCCACCAACTCCATCAAATTCTTTAGCTTCTGAGCAAGTTATAACTACAACTTCAGCACAAATAACTGGAGCTTCAGTAACATCAATTTCTATTGATGCTATTGGAACAGCTATTTTCAAAAGTGGTGATTCTTTGACTCTTATTGATGTAAAAACTGGATTTGAATTTGCTTTAACTGTTGGAGCTGACCAAGCAGCCTCAGCTACAAGCATAACTATTTCATCTTTTGATTTTTCAAGTTATCCAGAGATTGAAGCTGGAGCTTTGATATATTTAAATACCTTAGATTTAACAGCTCAATATCAGCACAAAACAAAAGGCACAATTGGTGGAATGGCTGTAACCAGCAACAGCTTAGATGGAGCTTCTAAGATAGGAAGAGAAACTGTATTTTTTAGATTTGAGGGAGATAATCTTAGCGAAACAACTTACTATGTTTCAAATGGAGAAGATAATAATAAATCTGGAAGGTGGGGAAGCACAAATACAAACGCACCTTCTACAATAGGAACTCAGAGAGCAATAAAATCTGGTAGATTTGTTGCTGATGCTGATTATACAATAGAAGCTGGAACATGTGTTGCATCTGGTTCAAGTGGATATACAGTTGACATAACACTATATAAAACAACCCCAGTAGATGGTTCAACATCTGCAACAGCAATGACATCAATGGGAAGATTCTCAGTTGCTTTGAATACTGATGCAAGAACTCAGGTTGACACTTTGGGTGCTTTAAGTACAGCTCAAATTAGTGCTGGAGATATAATAGTGCCTCACATTTATTGTGGAGGTTCTGCTGGTGGAACATTTGATATAAGAGGTTTGATAAGCTTTACATTAATTAGAAAAACAGTTTCATAAATGAAAAAATTATTTTTATTATTCTTTATTATTATTGGATTTAATGCTTCAGCTCAGTTCTTAAAATATTCAACATTTTACGTCTCTTCACAAATACAATCTCCTTTAACTGAACAAAACAGATACATGATAGATAGAATGACTGGAGATTTAAAAGACATTACAATTGTAAATCCTTACAATTATAAATTTAATTTTGGAATCAGAAAAATTGCTAGATTTGATTATGAGAACAAAGCCAAAAGATTTTATGATGGTAGTGAACACAATATAAGTCATGCAGCAACAATTGGAGCTGTTGATGGTTTTGAGTACAATGCAACATTGTCAATGGTAAGAGATAGAGGAAATGAATTTGTAAATCAAAATTATTGGCTAAGATATGTTGATGATTATTTTTTAATCAAAGGAGATTATCAAGATAAGCAAGAAATAAAATTAAAACACTTTGGAGGAGAGTTTAGATTCAGAGCAAAGGCTTGGAAGTTTGATCTTACAGCTGGAGTAAAACATAGAACTCATCCTGTTTATGGAATAAATCCATTTGAAGAAAATTTTTCTCCAGAAGATTCTTGGTGGTCAATAGCTTTTGATTTAGGATATCAAGATGAATATTGGTTTTATGATGGAGACCAGAATGGAGAAGATGATTTTTATGATTATTTTAATTGGAGATGGTATGCTCCAGATGGGACTCTTATTGCTGAAACTGATGAAGAGTTTATGAAATATCATTTTGGAAGAGCAGTTGATGAATATAATAGAAATGAATTAAAGAGATTGGGTTTGCAACAAGAACTCTCAGCTGTTGTTGGATTGGCTTTTTATCATTATAGCAAGAATTTTTGGATTCATAGCTGGAGTGATTTAATGCCTTATCATCACAGCCTTAGTGAGTATTCATATATTAATATAGAACAAAACAAACAATTTTATGATTTTGATTGTGGAATTATTTTAGGCACTAAACTCAACAGAAAGCTTGGTTTATTTGTTGAAGGTAGGTATCAAAGATTCTGGAATATAAAAAATTATGAGTTAAAAAGTGGTATTAATTATTTATTTTTATAAAAATGGCAACAGAAATAGGAAAAGGAACAAAAATCAAATTGACTTTGGAAACTCTTGTAACAGTGGGAGCAACTATTGTAGCTGTAACAACAATGTATTTTAGTTTACAAGCAGAAATAGCAGTGGCAAAAGAACTTCCAAAGCCAATAATTACAGAAAAAGAGTATGAGTTAAAAGATGAGTTGATACGAAATACAATTTTGCAAACACAAGAAGATATCAAAGAAATGCAAGGAACACTTGAAAGAATAGAAGATAGAGTTTATGGAAGATAAAATTAACAACCTAATTGTTTTTTTAACTATAATATTTTTTTTACTGGTTTTTAGTTTGGGTTGTAATAGTCAAACAATACTTGATGATAAGACTTTTAGCAAAACAAAGTCTGGAATTACAGTTGTTGAGTTTTGGAGTGATTGGAATAAAAAAAATGAATGTTATTGGCTTGAACAAATATCAGATGCTAAAACTTACAGAATTGATTTAGAAACCAAAACAGCTGATGATTTTAAAATTAAAGTTTTGCCAACTATTATTGTGTTTAATAATGGAGAAGAGGTTGACAGATTTGAAGGAGATATAAGTTTTCAGCTTTGTCCGAAAAGAACTCCAAAAAAAGTTCAAAGAATAATTGATGAATTAATGATTAACAAATTTTAATATGTCTATAATTGGAAAAATATTTAGCTCTGGAACTGGAGAGCTGATTAAAAATGTTGGAGATGTTGTTGATAATCTTGTTACTACTGATGAAGAAAGATTAGCAGCAAAGCAAAAGCTTAAAGATATGATTTTAAGTCATGAAGCACAAATGCAAAAAGAAGTTACTGAAAGATGGAAAGTTGATATGCAATCAGATTCATGGCTCAGTAAAAACATAAGACCATTAGTTTTGATTTTTTTAGTTGTTTCAACTATATTATTAATATTTATAGATGGAGGAGTTATTAGTTTTGTAGTAGAAAGCAACTGGATAGATTTATTACAAATGACTTTATTAACAGTCATTGGTGCATATTTTGGTGGAAGGTCATACGAAAAGATTAAGAAAAAATAATATTATTACAAAATGAAATGGAAATATTTTAAATTAGAAGAGTTTGCTTGTAAATATACAGGTCAAAACAAAATCAGTCATGAATTGATAGATATGTTAGAAGAGGCTAGAGAGATAGCTGGTTTTCCTTTAGTTGTTACAAGTGGATATAGACATGAGCATCATCCAGAATCAATCAAAAATCCATCCAGCTCTCATATAAAAGGATTGGCAGTTGATATAAAATGTGCTGATAGTAAGTCAAGAGCAATAATTCTTGAGGCTTTAGTTGAGTCTGGATTTAAAAGATTTGGATTGCATAAAAGTTTTATTCATGCTGATATTGATGAAAATAAAGCAAGCCCAGTTATTTGGTTATATTAAAAATATTATTTGAAATCAAAATACGAAAAATATAAAGAAGAAATCCTTGATCTTTGGAACGATAGATACGGTTATCAAGATATAGCTGACTTTCTTATTAAAAAATATAAGCTTGATGTTCAAAGAAGATATTTGAGGCATCCAATCAAAATGATAATTCATACATCAAAGAATGATTATCAAAATCAAAATAAAAATACTGCTCTTAGCCAACATTTAGAAGATAGAGGTATTAGTCATGAAGATGTAATTAGTGTCAAGCATTGGCAAAACATGAATGGAGATTATAGGTTCTCTGTTGTTACAAAAGAAAATCAAAAAATCAGAGAGCAAGATTTACTTGAAAATATAAAGGAGCTAATAGAATCACATAAAATAGATTATAAGCCAATAAAAAGAATCAAAGGCAATAATCATCTTTTGATAATAAATCCAGCTGACATTCATATTGGTAAGTATTCTAATAAATTAGAAACTGGAGATTCATACAATAATAAAATAGCTTTTGATAGAGTGCTTGAAGGGATTGAAGGATTGATTCAAAAGGCAGAAGGTTTCTCAATTGAAAGAGTTTTATTTTGTATTGGCAATGATGTTTTGCACATAGATAATGTTTATCAAACAACAACAAAAGGCACAATTCAAGATACTGATGGCAAATGGTGGGAGCATTTTGAACTTGCTTTAGAGTTATATGTTAGATGCGTAGAACGTTTGAGATTGATTGCTCCAGTTGATGTTTTACATTCCATGAGTAATCACGATTATCAAAGTGGATTCCATTTAGCTCATGCTCTTAAAAGCTGGTTTAGAAAAGACAAAGAAGTTAATTTTGATATTAGTGTTTCACATAGAAAATATTATAAGTATGGAGTTAACTTGATTGGCTTAGAGCATGGAGATGGTGCTAAGATGGACAATTTGCCTCTTCTTATGGCTCAAGAGCAGCCTAAAATGTGGAGTGATACAAAATACAGATACTGGTATTTACATCACTTACATCATAAAATAAAACATAAATGGAGAGACTCAAAAGATTTTATTGGAGTAACTGTAGAATATATGCGTTCTCCAAGTGGAACTGATAGTTGGCACAATAGAAAAGGATTTACTGGAGTTCATAAAGCTGTTGAAGGTTTTATTCATCAAAAAGAAAGTGGTCAAGTTGCAAGACTGGTTCATTTTTTTTAATATATTTGCAAAGTTTTTTTTAGTTGGTTTTTAAAAGGTTCAAATAAGCCCCTCTTTTCTGAGGGGTTTTTTGATTTAACAAACAATTGTTAATAACTTATTTTAATAAAAGCCTAAATGTATTTGCACAACTGTTGAAAAGATGTATATTTGTAGCATCAAAACATTAAAAAAAAACAAAATGACAAATCAAGATATCTTAAAAACAATAAATTTTTTACTAAGTATTAATGAAGATGTTTACTGGTCAAACAGTAATTATAAAGTAGAAAAAGATACAGATAACAAATTAATTGTAGTTTGTACTATAAATGATTATACTACTCCTTTGACTAATTGCGATTTAAAAGAATGTGGTACTCATAAATGGGCTATAAGAGAAAATGATTTAATGAATTTTAAATTAATTAGATAAAAACAATATAATTTATTACTAAAAACAAAAACAATGGAAAAACCAATTTTAAACAGCACGTTTGCAAAAACAGATATTATATTAGAAAAAAATTTAGAACTTAAAAAAGCTCTAGCTGAGGTTGATAAGTTAAGAACTCAAGTGGTAGAATTAAAACTTACTCAATGCGATTTAAATGAAAAATTACGAAACTATAAGCATTTTTATAATATGGTTCAAAAAAACATACAAGAACACTAATGGAAAGAAAAGAACTTGCACAATTCTATAAACTACATAATCTTAATGATAATGATGTTTATAAAGACAAAAGAGGGTTTATTATTATAACACTTTCTGGGATTCAAAAGATTCAAAATCAAAATAATATCAAAGTTGCTTATGAGATAATAGTTTGTGATTTAGAAAATGTAGTTATTAAAGCAGTTTCTATGAGATATGATAGCAATCATCAAGAGTTTATTCCAATTATAGAAACTTTTGGAAGTGCTTCAATTAATAATTGTCGTTCTCATTTTTTGGCTGAGATAGCAGAAAAAAGAGCATTAGCTAGATGCATTATAAGAACAATGAAATTTACTAACACATTAGGAGAAGATGAAATTATGAATCAGAGAAATAATACATTAAACAGCCTTAAATGAAAATAAGTCAATCAGCTTTAAAATCTTTTTATGATGACAGATATTGTCAACTTAAATGGGAAAAACATTTTGTTGATGGATATAGAAGTAGGCCAACAGCTGCAATGATTGATGGCTTAGTTTTTGAAGAAATGACGATTGGAAGTACAAGAGACAATGAAAGCTATATAGGACTTATACCAAGATTAAAAAATGGAAACATCAGCAAAAGAGAGGCTGATATAATTGCACTTAGTGAATTTGCAAAAAAAACAATGAGAGATTTGGAAATTAAGGTTTTAGAAGTTCAGCCAGAATGGGAAACAGATTCTTTAATTGGACATCCAGATGCTTTAATTACTTATAAGGGAAATTTAGCAATTATGGATTTAAAATATACTGCTACAAAAGAAGATGATTCTTGTAGATGGAATCCACATGCTTGGGGAGATCTAAAGTATAAAGATTTTAGACAAGCTTTGCATTATGTTGAAATGTATTATCAACTTCATGAAGTTTATTTGCCTTTTTTTTATTTGGTATTTGGAAAGTCTGGTTGGGTAAAGTTTATATCTGTTGATATAACAAAAGATTCTCTTGATGATTATAGATTATTATTAAAAACATTTGAAAACGATTTACAAAATTTCGCACCAAAACCAATAAAAAACTATTCAATTTGCAGAAAATGCTCAATAAACTGCACAAAAAGAACAGAAAAACCGAACATAATAAATATTGAAATATGATGAAAGAATTTAACAAATATTATATTGATAAGCTAATTGATACTTCTTCAAGAGTTTTAGCTGAGATTTATAATATACCAGAGCAAGAAATTAGAACAGTTGGAAAAAGAACAAAAGAAATAATGGAAGCCAGAAGAATGTTTATGTTTTATCTTAATAGACATCTTGAGATTAAACATGCTCACATGAAAAAATATATCAAAGGAATAAATCATGCAACAAGCATTCATCATTGTAATAAGATGGAGTTTTTAATAAGCATGAAAGAAAAAGAATCTTATAAAATTTATGATAAACAATATTCTGAATTTAAAAAAAGAATGAAAGAGCATGACACATTGAACAGAGTTATGATAGAAAAAAAAGAACAAATGATTCAGCTTCAGGCTGAGCTAAACACTTATTTTAAAGAACATGTTGAAAGGATTTGAAACAATTACAGTTGATTTAAGCAAAGATGAATTAGCTTTAGTCCCTACCGTTGTAAAAGGATTGCAAAGCAAGCAGGGCAAAGAAATGGCTATTTCTGGGACAAAAATATGCAATGCTTTAAATATAAAAAAAGTTAGGCTAAGAAAAATAATTAGTCATATAAGAATAACAAACCAGCTTCCAGCTTTATGTTCATGCTCTACTGGATATTTTGTAGCCAATAATATCTATGAGTTGCAAGATTATATAATTAGCTTAAAGCAAAGAATAAAAGCTCAAGTTGATGTTTTAAATGCTTTAGAGAAACAAACAATTCTTTTTGGAGGCTCTGGTCAAACAACACTATTTGAATAATGGAAAGAGATTTTAAAGGTATTTGGATTCCGAAAGAGGTTTGGCTTAATAAAAGCCTTAAATTAATTGAGAAACTTTTTTTAGTTGAGATTGATTCATTAGACAATGAGCATGGTTGCTATGCCTCTAATAAATATTTTTCAGAGTTTTTTGGAATAACAAAAGGTAGATGCAGTCAAATCATCACTAAACTTCAAGAAAAACAATTAATAGACATTAAATTTGAAAGAGATGGAAAGCTTATTGTTTCAAGAAATATAAAGGTAGTTAATAAATTAAACAGGGTATTTAATAAAAGCGAACAGGGTATTAAAAATATTAAAGGGGGGTATTTAAAAAATGATGAAGATAATAATACATTAATTAATAATAAAGATAATAATAACAATAGGTTTAAAAAACCAAAAATTTTAGATATTCAAACTTATTGTTTAGAAAGAAAAAATAAAATTGATGCTGAAAGATTTTTTAATTATTATGAAAGTAAGGGATGGACAATAGGAAGAAATTCAAAAATGAAAGACTGGAAGGCAGCTGTTAGGACTTGGGAAAACAGAAGAAAAGAAAAAACTCAGATAGAATCAAAAGTTATGCAAAGGATCTCAAGTCATCTACAAGCAAAAGAAATACTAAAAAAAATGCAAAATGGTAATTAAAGAAATTGAAACTAACAAATTAGAACTATTGTGCATTGACATACTTTCAAAAGCTTTTTTAGATTTAGGTCAAAAAGACAATGACCCTCAACATAAAGTTTTGTTAGCAAAGTCATTAGCAAAAGATTTAATGAACAGATATTCTTTTTTTACATTAGAGGCTGTTCAAATTGCTTTTGATAATGGGATAAGAGATACGGAATTATTTGTTTTAAGTTCAGCTAATTGGTGCAAATGGTTAAATAAAATGAAACATGATATCTGGCAAGGATGGTATAATTTAGAACATGGGAATCTACATGTTATCCAGCCACATATTAAAAAAATAATGAAGCAACAAAAAATATTAATAGATAATACTAACGATAAATTGTTGATAAAAAATGGATGAATATGTACGCAGATTATCTTACAATCCTATAAATTGCACAGATGAAATTAAACTTTGTAAAATTTGTTCAGATGAAATACAAGAAGATGAAGATGAATTTGAATATTGCCAAAATTGCGACTGTTGTAAATGGTGTGAAGAATTCAACGATGATTGTTATTGTGAAGATTATTAAAAAAATAAACACATTAAACATATGATAAAAGAATTATTAAAATTATTAATTACAATATTATTAACACCTATCATGATTTTTTGTTTGTTGATAATAGTTTTTATTGGAATACATGAAGGCATTTGGAACTATAAAAAAAGGAATACTAATTCTAAATAATCAAAGAAGATTCAACGATAATCTTTTAGAATTTGAAGGAAAAGAAATTGAAGTTAGAATAAGAGAACGAAATAATAAAAGAACAAATGAACAAAACAGTTTGTATTGGAAATGGATTCAAATAATTAGTAAGTCATTAGGATATACAATAGAAGAAATGCACGAATTAATAAAATATAAATTTTTGAAAAGAACAACTATAAAAAAGAATGGTGTTGAAGAGGTTAAGTTAAAAAGCACAACTACATTAACAGTTAAAGAATTTACTGAGTTTATGAATGAAATATACTTCTGGAGCAATAACAGTTTGAATATTAGTTTACCAAATTATGAATGATGAAAAAGGTTAGCCAAAAACAATCAGTAGTTAATGGAGATCTTAAAAAAGTTTATAAAGAGATTGCAAAAGAAAGAGGTCATTATTGTACTGGATGTGGAAGAAGAGATTTGCCTTTGAGTCATAGCCATATTATTCCAAGAAGTAGAAGGCCAGATTTAGTAACAGACAAAAGGAATATAACGTATCATTGTTTAGATACAAATGGAAGAAAAGGATGTCATACAATTTGGGAAGGGGTTGAAAGATTTAAATTATTAGATTATATGAAAAACATGGAATATATTTCAGAGGTTGACTCAGAATATTTTCACTTAATACAAGAATGAATGGAAGATAGTATTTACATAAGAATGGTTACAACTTTATTGATAGATGAATTATTAAAAGCTTTAAGAAGTGCTGCTGAAGAAACTGATAGAATTAATGATGATGAGTACAACGAAAATGTTTTTTTAATTGGAATGATAGGAAACTCAATTGCAACTGGAAAAGATAAAATGTATATTATAGAGCTGCTCAAAGAAATAGCTCAACATCAAATAGCAGATAATGATAATTGGATATTAGAACAAGCTAAAAGACATATTAAAGATGCCTAAACTTCCAACAGCAAAAAGAAGGACTTGGATTCCTAAAAGAGAAAAAAGATATGGTCAAACTGATAACAGTAGATTCTATCAATCAAAACAATGGAGATCATTAAGAAACTTTTATATTAAACAAAATCCTTTGTGTGAGCAATGTCAAAGAGAAAATAGAATTACTTCTGGAAATTGTGTTGACCATATTAAAGCCATTAGCAAAGGAGGGGGGATGCTAGATATAAAAAATTTACAGACATTATGCAACACTTGTCATGCAAAAAAGTCAGCAAGTGAAGCTGTAGAATATAGAAAAGGAGTTAAAATTTACAAGAGGGGTGGTATATAAAAAAAATATAAGTAATGGTAGGGGTACTAAAAATCATAAAAGCAAATAATATTTTAAT
>Ga0098038_1000549_pt1 | contig 16777 bp, 30 predicted proteins | sample 5B_taG_FD_75051 | JGI IMG/M metagenome (GOLD analysis project Ga0098038, IMG submission 75051) | Marine viral communities from the Subarctic Pacific Ocean - 5B_ETSP_OMZ_AT15132_CsCl metaG | ecosystem: Environmental > Aquatic > Marine > Oceanic | place: Pacific Ocean | collected 2015-01-08 | reverse complement strand
GAGCCTTAATAATCGTTATGACACGGTGGAGTATTCGTGATTTAACGGCAAAAGTTTTGCATAAACAGAGCGAGTCAGGGGCAGATAAGTGGGATATTGTAGAGTTTCCTGCAATTATGCCTTCTGGCAAACCATTATGGCCTGAGTTCTGGAGTTTAGACGAACTTGAAGGTGTAAAAGCTTCTATTCCTGTATCAAAGTGGAACTCTCAGTATATGCAGAACCCTACTGCAGAAGAGGGTGCTATTATTAAGAGAGAATGGTGGCAAATGTGGGATAGTGTGGGTCCTCCTCCTTGTGATTATATTATTCAGAGCTACGATACGGCATTTAGCAAGTCTGACAGAGCTGACTATAGTGCTATTACGACATGGGGCATATTTCAACCTGTGGAGGGTGAGGCAGATGCGATTATTTTGTTAGATGCCGTAAGAGGACGTTGGGATTTTCCAGAATTAAAGGAAATAGCCCAAGAATTAAACCAACAATACGAACCAGATATGATTTTAATAGAGCAAAAAGCGAGTGGTATGCCCTTGTCACAAGAGCTTGTTCGTATGGGTATTCCTGTTACTCCATTCACTCCAAGTAGGGGTGCGGATAAGTTTACAAGAATGAATGCTTGCTCTCCAGTGTTTGAAAGTGGTATGGTATGGTGTCCTGACACCAAATTTGCTGAAGAGGTGGTCGAAGAATGTGCTGCTTTTCCAAATGGTGAACATGATGACTTGGCAGATAGCATGACTCAGGCTATACTGCGATTTAGACAAGGAGGTTTTATTATAACTCCAGATGACTATAACGAGGATGAAGATAGGCAGTGGAGAAGTAAAAGAGAGTATTATTAAAGGAGATTAATATGAGTAAATTAGTGGGCGGTCAAAAAAAACTTGATAAAAATAAAGATGGTAAAATATCTGGTGCAGACTTTAAAATGATGGAAGATGGGGGAGAAGTTAAGTCTGAAGCTAACTCTAAAGGACACTCTCGTGGTGGTAAAGCCGCCATTGCAGGTACAAAGTTTATAGGTGTTAGGTAATAATGTACGGAATCGGTTCATATGGGTTGGGGCAGTTGGATGCTCTCCCTTTTTCCTCCCTAGAAAGGGATGAAGCTCTACCTGCTCCAACACCAGAGAAAGCAGTAAGTAGAGCATTGAGTGGAAAAGAGGGAGATGTGCCTGATAAATATCTTGTTGCATTGGCAAAAGCTAACAAAGCAAAAAGCAAAACTGCAAAAGATCATTATATGCAGGAAGCTCAAAAAATTTTAAATGAAGATTTGTTTTCTTCTAACATGGGGATGTTTGGATAATGGCAGTTGAAACAGGAACAGGGGCTGGTGGTAATAATGGTGTATCTCCAGAACTTGAACAGGCAGAAATAGATTTAATTGAGTTTGATAAAGAGCAAGGCATTACAGAGTTTGATGATGGCACTGCAATTATTGGTGAGTTTGAAGAACAAAACGAAATGGTTGAACAGCCAATGGATTTTAACGCTAATATAGCTGATTTTGTTGATGACAGTGTTTTAGGACCTATATCCAATGACCTTATTGGTGATATAGATGATGATATATCCTCTCGTAAAGATTGGGAAGACAACTACAAGGATGGCTTGTCTTTTCTAGGTATGAAGCCAGAAGAGAGGTCACAACCATTTGAAGGAGCTTCTGGAGTTGTTCATCCATTGCTTGCAGAGTCTGTAACACAGTTTCAAGCACAAGCTTATCGTGAGATGTTACCTGCAGGTGGTCCTGTTCGTACACAGGTTATAGGTGCTGATAATCCTATGCTTTCTGCACAAGCAGAACGTATTAAAGAGTACATGAATTACCAGATTACTTACGAAATGGAAGAATACGACCCTGAATTAGACCAGATGTTGTTCTATCTACCGATTGTGGGTTCTACGTTTAAAAAAGTTTACTTTGATCCGTTGCTGCAAAGAGCCGTAAGCAAGTTTGTCTATGCTGAAGACTTAGTTGTTCCTTATGCTGCAACTGATTTGCTTACAAGCCCTAGAATAACACACATTATTCGTATGAGTGAGAATGAAGTAAGAAAGATGCAGATTGCAGGGTTCTATCGTGATCTCGATTTGCCATCTTCTGGTTCTATAAACAATTTATCACAGATTCAAGAAGCAGTAGACGACATACAGGGGGTAGGACCATCAGGTATGAATGAAGAACTAACAATATATGAGGTGCATACGAACCTTGATATTGAAGGTTTTGAAGATATGGGTGCAGAGGGAGAGCCTTCTGGTTTAAAACTGCCGTATATCGTTACAATTCTTAAAGAGACAAGCGAGATACTTGCTATTCGCAGAAACTATAACGAACAAGACATGATGCGAAAGCAAAAGCAGTATTTTATACATTACAAGTTTCTCCCTGGCCTTGGATTTTATGGATTTGGCCTTACACACATGATTGGAGGTCTTGCCCAAGCTTCTACATCTTTACTACGACAACTTATTGATGCAGGTACTCTCTCTAATCTCCCTGCAGGTTTTAAGTCTCGTGGTGCTCGTATTCGTGATGAGGACAATCCAATCCAGCCAGGAGAATTTAGAGATATAGATGCGATAGGTGGTGATATTAGAGGTTCTCTAATGCCATTACCTTTTAAAGAGCCTTCAGGAACTTTGTATAGTCTTCTAGGCACTTTGGTTGATGCAGGTAGACGTTTTGCTTCAATGGCAGACATGAAAGTTGCTGAAATGGGTGGTGAACAACCTGTAGGAACAACTATGGCTATTATGGAACGTGGCACAAAAGTTATGTCTGCGATACATAAACGTCTGCATTATTCACAGAAGATAGAGTTTAAACTGTTAGCGAGAATATTTTCAGAAAACCCTACACCATATCCGTATATGGCTGCAGGAGGTCCACCTGAGATAAAAGCACAGGACTTTGATAATAGAATTGATGTATTGCCAGTTAGCGACCCCAACATATTCTCTATGTCACAGAGGATTTCACTTGCACAGACACAATTACAACTTGTGCAGTCAAACCCACAGATACATGGTGGTCCACAAGGTTTATATCAGGCATATCGTAAAATGTACGAGGCTCTTGGTGTTGGTAATATTGAAGCTATACTACCACCCCCTCCACAACCTATGCCAATGAACCCTGCAAAGGAGAATCAAGCGTTTTTAACAGGAGGAATGGCACAAGCATTTCCACAGCAAGACCATCAGGCTCATATTAAGGCTCACCTAGCGATAATGTCCACTCCTGCAGTACAGGCTAATATGAATGCCATTGCGGCTGTACAGGGGCATATTCAGGAGCATATAGGGTTATTTGCAGAGATACAGGCTCAAGAGGAGATTATGGCTAATCTACCACCTGAAGCACAACAGATGATGCAGACAAGTCCTGAGTTCCAAGCAAAGATACAAGAGCAAGTTCAGAACATGGCTGCAAGCTTGGCTGCAGAGATGATAGAGCAATATGCTCAAAGTGTTACACCTGAGAAGTCAGAAGATCCACTTGTGACGATTAGGAAGCAGGAATTAGCATTGAAAGGTGCTGACATTGAGAGAAAGAAAGATGAGTTCGATAAATCACAAGAACTTGACAGAGAGAAAGAAAGGAACGATGCTCTTGTACAGCAACAACGAATTGATATCTCAGAGGAAGCTCTTGAGGATAAAACTCGTATTGCAGAAGAGAGAATACAAACGCAGCGTGATATTGCTGCAATGAATAACTTATCAAGGAGGCAATAATGTCATCATCAATTTACGAAAAAATCGCTAAACAAATGAAAGAAGCGAAAATTATGCGTAGAGAAGCTATAAATAAAGCGAAAGAAACTGCCGAAACTGTTATGGTTCGTGCAAGAACTGCCGCTGGTCATTATATAGCCGATAATCCAGATACACCAGAGAACGAAGCTTGGGAAGAAAAACCAAAAGCTGTAGTTAAGAAAAAAACAACAAAGAAAGCTAAGAAGAAGAGTTGACAAAGCCAACAGTAAATTCCCTTAACCAAGAGATTCATTCTCTTGATTCACGCACGACTCGCTTGGAAACTGAAGCTAATATTCAGTTTAAGGACATCTATAATCGTTTTCGGAGGATTGAAAATATCCTTATTAGTGCTTTTGGTGCTACTTTTCTTTTACTCATAACTATAGTCATACGGATGTAGTATGGACCCTCTCACTATAAGTGCGGCTATCTCAACTGCCACAGCCGCCTTTGGGGGTATTAAAAAAGCGTTTATGGCAGGTCGAGAACTGGAATCAATGACGGCTGATTTAAGTCGTTGGATGGGAGCAGTCTCAGATGTATCAAACATTGAAAAAAGAGCGAAAAATCCGACTTTATTTTCTAAAGTTTTCAATGGACAGAGTATAGAGCAGGAAGCTATCGAAGCCTTTGCTGCCAAAAAAAAATTAAACCAGCAGCGTGACGAGTTGAAAACCTTCATAATGTTCACTCATGGCACTAAAGCTTGGGATGAGCTAATTCAGATGGAAGGGCAAATCCGTAAGCGTAGACAGAAGGAAGTTTATGAAGCACAAGAACGTAAAGAAAAGATTCTATTCTGGACTATTAGCATCTGTACCCTTGGTATCGGCATTGCTATCCTCGCTGCTTTTGCTTACGGTCTCTTCTTGCTTGACAGAAGCTCATGAGCATTATAGGAGGCCAACCCTTGACAATGGGGGATACACGATTTGCCGACTTAAAAAAGTCGAGAAAGTCCATGAGAGCTTTCGAGGGAAAAAAACAAGACAATACTGGTGTTTGTATGAAGGAGCAAACGGTAGTGGGGGAATCGAAATCATGGAGAGCATTGACGCTTGCCCTCGTGAGATCGTATGTCTCTACGATCCAAAAGACAAAAGAGTTACAATCAAAGACCTAATGAGTGCAATGAAGGAGGCGTTTAAATGACACAAAAGACTTTTAAAGGTAAAGCAGCTAAAGAATTTGCAGCTAAGTTAGATAGCAATGGAGATGAACAAATAGACGACCTTGAGATTATGGAGCGAAAGATCCGTCTGGAGAACGACAATGCCAAACAGGATCAACAAAGATATATGGTCTGGTTTAGTGCTGTGTCCGTTACAGCTTATATTGCGGTGCTTATGACAGATCTCGTTCCGTTGGATAGATTAGATCATTTAAGTAGTATTGGTAGCACTTGGGTTCTTTCAAACATGGGCATAATTGGAGCCTTCATAGCCTCCAGTGCATTCTCAAAGAATGGCTAATGTTAACTTCCAATCAATAGCTTTGGGAGTATATCTTTTTATATGTTTGTTTGATTTTGTACTCGTTCCTGTATGGTATGGGGTAAACAGACCTGAAATAGCTAGTTTTATAGATACAATGAATACAATGGAAAATGCTCAACTTCAAATGGAGCTTATGAGAAAGATGACAGACCACCATGATCCATACACTTTAATGGGTGGGGGCTTGTTTCATTTGTCGTTTGGAGCCATATTAACAGGAAGTGTTTTAAATAGAAAAAATAAGGAGGAGTAATGTACGAATATGCAGTTAAAGAAATAACTAAAGTTATAGATGGCGACACGGTTGATGTTGTGATAGACTTGGGGTTTGACCTTTCAAAAAAAGAGCGTGTTCGTCTTGCTGGTATAGATACTCCTGAAAGTAGAACTAGAGATGCAGAGGAGAAAGTCTTTGGCCTTGAAGCTAAAGCATATCTTACGGAAAGATTAGAGGGTTCTGAAGGTTTAATTGTAAAAACAGAAAAGGACGGCAAATACGGTAGAATGCTTGGTTGGTTTTATAGTAGCGATTCTGAACATAGTATAAATAACGAAATGATTGAAAAAGGTTACGCTTGGGAGTATGATGGTGGCAAGAAAGAGAAGAATTTACAAGATTTAGCAGATATAAGGGGAGTTCCAGTTTGAGTGTATTAACAAGTTTAGTAGGTCCAGTAACAGGTCTTTTAGATAAATTTATCGAAGACAAAGATCAAAAGTCTGCTCTGGCTCACGAGATAGCGACTATGGGCGAGAAACACGCTCAAGAAGCTTTATTAGCACAGCTTGCAATAAACAAAGAAGATGCGAAAGGAAACTGGTTTCAAAGTTCCTGGCGACCATTGACTGCTTACGTTTGTTTGTCAGGCTTTGTTATAAACTATTTAGTAAGTCCATTGGCTGCACCATTTGGGGTTGTTATTCCTCAAGTGGATGTATCTATGATGGTTCCAATTTTAACTGGAATGTTGGGTCTTGCTGGATTACGTTCATTCGAACGTGTTAAGAAAATAGGTAAAAACTAATCAAGGAGAATATTATGAAGTCTAAAGGCGGTGCGAAAGGCGGCTCAATGCAGGGTCGCAAAACTAAAAAAATGATGGGTGGAGGTAAAGTAAAGAAAAAAGGTTACGCTATGGGCGGTAAAGTCGGAATGCGTAAGAAGGGCTACATGAAAGGCGGCAAAGTTAAAAAGTAATGGCATATCTACAGAGCAATGTACCGTACTTCAAATGTTGGGTACGGAGGGAGTACACTTGCAACCATAGCGAATATCATGGAGAGTTTCTTCATGCTATGGTGATAGCTGTAACAACCATACCGAACAGGTGTCTTAGCTTCCAAGTAATTTTTACTGGATGTGAGACAGATGACACAGATGAACCAAACGTGCATGGTGGTGCGATGTGGGCTAGGATGCCCATAACAGGATTGGTGGGTGATACACCTTTTGAAGAGTGGCCTGAACCAATGCTTACACACCAAGCACAACCTTGGGATTGTGCTTCTCGCAATCATGCAGTTTATGTTTTAGATAGAGCAACACCTTGTCCTTGGCTGGCTAAAATAGATGGCGAGTTTTATCCTGCTAAATATTATTTTACTGTTGATTATACAGACAGTGAAATAGCAGACGATCCTGCACAACATAAACAAAGTCATGTTATGGAATTGTTAGATGCTGGTCCTTGGACAGGTAATATTATAGCTTTGCCTAATAATCGTGTAAGAGTTACACACCCTGCATGGTTTGAAACTGGAGATGGTGCTCCAGATTTTTTACCATCACAACACATTCACTACTCAAAATCTAATTTAGATTATACGCTTGACGTAAATCAAATATTTAATAATATTTATGCAGAAAAAAAAGGGAGTAAGAAGAAATGAAAGAAAATTTTGAGGAGTGTCTAAAAATGCTTCTTCATCACGAGGGGGGATATGTCGATCATCCTGAAGACCCAGGTGGAGAAACAAATCTAGGAGTGACTAAAAAAGTCTATGAAGAGTGGGGCGGTACAAAAGATATGAAAGACCTTACAGTTGAAGACGTTGCTCCTATCTATAAAAAGAATTACTGGTCGAGACTCAAATGTGACGACCTCCCTAGCGGTTTAGATTTTTGTGCGTTTGATTGGGGTGTGAATAGCGGTACAGGTCGTGCAGCTAAAGCAATACAAAAGATTATTGGTGCAAACCAAGATGGAGCTATAGGACCAAAGAGCCTTGCCTTAATAGAAAATCAAGACCCTAAATTTATGGTTGAGCAATTTGGGAAAATACGTCAGGAGTTTTATGAAGGTTTATCAACTTTTAAAACTTTTGGTCGTGGTTGGACTAGAAGAAATGAAGAGACTACACAAAAAGCTGTAAGTATGGTACAGTGATTTGCTTTTTTCATTTTTAGCCTAAAACTAGGGGTGACTTGTTCACCCCATTTTTTTGTGGTATTTTATACATATATATAGTAACAATTAAAAAAACATAACAATACTTAGTATAAAATGGATTCAGTTTCGTTAGCACAAAAATTATTAAAAAGCATTCGTGAACAAAAAAAGTCTATCTCAGACTATTTAACGGATGGTGGAGCCTCTACAATAGAGGACTATCGGTTTGTTGTAGGTCAGATGCGTGGCTTGACCTATGCAGAAGAAGAAATTAAAGCCACGATGAAAGGCATCGAAGAAGATGAATAAAAAACTATATGTGCCAGATCACATGGTAGGTACTTTAAATAAGCAGAGGGGAAGAACCTCTGAAATTCCAAAAGCTATAAATAAAGCTTTTCCTGAAGCAAAAGAAAATAAAAACTCTAAAGACCCTTCTAAATTTGAGCCGTCTATTATCGACAGATTACCTCAACCAACAGGGTATAGAGTTCTTGTTATTCCTTGGTATCTTCCAGAAAAAACAAAGGGTGGTCTTATTGTTCCAGATGCAACAAGAGATAGAGAGTCGTTCTCTAGCGTGTGTGCATATGTGGTAAGACTTGGCCCTGATGCGTATAAAGACGTTGATAAATTCCCATCTGGTGCGTGGTGCAGTGAGAAAAGTTGGGTAATTATGGGAAGATATGCTGGAAATCGGTTTAAAGTTGATGGTTTAGAGGTTCGTATTATAAATGATGACAATATTATAGGAACAATACTTGACCCAGCAGACATTTCTTATGTATAAGATTAATTAAAGGAAAAGCTATGAATACTATAAATGAAAATGTAGTCGAAAAAGAAGAAGAAGGTTTAATGGTTGATTTGCCTGAAGACAACGCTGAAGAAGCTGTTGTGGTTGAAGGAGAAAAACAACAAGAAAATCAAGAAACAACCCGAACAAATGTTCAGGATAGTGAAGAAGATCTTCAGGAATATAGTGAAAAAGTTCAAAAAAGAATAAACAAACTTATTCATCAAAGAAAGTCGGCTGCAGAAGAAGCAGAAGCTGCTGTTCAATGGGCTAAGACTATTCAAGAAGAAAATAATAACTTACGTTCTAAATTAAATACACTAGACCAAGGATATTTAAATGAATTTGAAAGCCGTGTTACAAGCCAGGTTGCTCAAACTAAAAAAGTTATGGCAGAAGCTCACGAAGCTGGCGATATGGAAAAAGTCGCAGAAGCCCAAAGCATCCTCGCCAAACTTGCCGTCCAAGAAGAAGAACTTGGCAAACAAAAAAGAAGGCAAGAAGTCTCGCAACAAGAAATAGCTCAACAGGAACAACAACAAGCACAACAGCCACAACAACAAGCACAACCTCAACCTAGAAAACCAGATATAAAAAATGATTCTAATCTTCAGGGGTGGATGTCTAATAACAATTGGTTTATGAAAGACACAATACTTACAAATGCCGCACAAGGAGTTCATCAACAGTTAGTTACTGAAGGTTTTTATCCAGATGATAATGGTTTTATGGGTCAAGACTATTACAATGAACTTGATAAGCGTTTAAAAGGTTATTTTCCAAATAGAGAAGAATTTGGAGAAATAAAACAGGAGCAAAGGTCAAACGTCCAAGCTGTAACTCCTGCGTCCAATACTGGACGGTCTGTAAAATCTGGACGGAAAAAAAGCGTAGAACTTACAAAAGGTCAAGTCGCACTTGCTAAAAAGCTGAATATACCCTTAGAGAAGTACGCTCAAGAAGTTATGAAAATAGAGAGTAGGAGATCGTAATGTCTGACCGCACAAGCCGAGAAACAGCAACTCGTGAAAAAACTGAACGTGTACCAGAATGGAAGCCTCCCTCAACTCTTGATGCCCCAGATGCACCTATAGGGTATAAACACAGGTGGATAAGAGAAAGCGTCATGGATTATGATGATAGGAATAACGTCCATAAAAAAAGACGAGAAGGATGGGAACTTGTTCGTGCAGATGAACATCCTGAATTTGACGCACCTGTAATTGATGAAGGTAAAAACGCTGGCTGCATTGGAGTTGGCGGTTTAATTTTAGCAAGAATACCTGAAGAAATTGTAGAACAGCGGAATAAACACTATAATCAAGTGGCTCAAAATCAAATGGATGCTGTGGATCGTGATTGGATGAGTGAAAACAATCCAGCGATGCCAAAGCAAAAACCACAACGTAAATCTTCTGTAACCTTTGGTTCCCAAAGGCCAGATAAATCTTAATATAAGGAGATATAAAGATGGCAAATAAAGATGCCGCTTTTGGTATGCGTCCTGTAAAAAGAATAGGTGGAACACCCTATACTGGAGGACAAAGCCGTTATCGAATTGCAGCAAACTATGACACAGCTATTTTTCAAGGTGACATGGTAGCTCAAGTTACAGGTGGCGGTATAGAAGTACACGCTGATGGTGGAACAGTACCCATCATTGGTGTATTCAACGGTTGCCAATATACTGACCCTACTACAGGTGAGCAGAAATTTAGCAACTTTTACCCTGCAAGCACGAATGCTTCAGATATCATTGCTTTTATCATTGATGATCCTATGGTTATTTTTGAAATTCAATGTAATGCTGCATTCCCAATCGCTGATTTGTTAGGTAACTTTGATATTGTTTATACAAGTGCTGGAAGTACGACTACTGGTATTTCAGGAGCAGAGTTAAATGTAGCTGATGGTGCAACCACTGCTACTTTATCTTTAAAATGTATTGATATTTCAGAAGACCCTGAAAACTCAGACGTTTCATCTGATGCGACTAATGTTCTAGTTGTCATTCAAAATCACTTGTTTGGTGCAAAACAAGTTGGATTAGCATAAGGAAGGATTGAGATATGGCAATTTCAAGAGCACAACTCGCTAAAGAGTTAGAACCTGGCCTTAATGCACTTTTTGGTATGGAGTACTCACGTTACGAGAACGAACACGCAGAGATCTATGATACTGAATCTTCAGACAGAGCGTTTGAAGAAGAGGTAATGCTCTCTGGTTTTGGTAACGCTCCAACTAAATCAGAAGGTGCTGGAGTTCAGTTCGATTCAGCAAGTGAAGCATATACTGCAAGGTATACTCACGAAACTATTGCTTTGGCATTTAGTTTGACTGAAGAAGCAATCGAAGACAATCTATATGATAAACTTGGATCTCGTTACACAAAAGCCCTTGCACGTTCAATGGCTCACACAAAGCAAGTGAAAGCTGCTGCAACGCTTAACAATGCGTTCAGTTCTTCTTTTACTGGCGGTGATGGCAAAGAACTTTGTGCAACTGACCACCCATTAACAGGTGGTGGTACTTTTAGAAACGAGCCTTCAACTGCGGCAGATTTAAATGAGACTTCTCTTGAGAACGCTCTCATTGACATTGCAGCATTTGTTGACGAGAGAAACATGATTGTTGCGATGCGTGGTATTAAGTTAATTGTACCACCTGCACTTCAGTTTGTTGCAGATCGTTTGTTAGAGTCAACTTTAAGACCAGGAACAGCAGACAATGATGTAAACGCACATAGAAATATGGGTATGTTACCTGATGGTTATACAATTAACCATTTCTTAACAGATACCGATGCGTTTTTCATCAAGACTGATGCTCCTAATGGTTTTAAAATGTTTGAGCGTAGTGCATTAGCTACAAACATGGAAGCTGATTTTGATACAGGAAACATGAGGTTTAAGGCTCGTGAGCGTTATTCTTTTGGTTTCTCTGATCCTCGTTGTGTGTTTGGTTCCCCAGGAGCTTAATATACAATAAAATTTATTTTATTAGAGGGCGGCTAAAGTCGCCCTTTATTTTTTTAAATTACTTGTTATAATAATTTATTCTTGACAGTTGCATTGTGTGACTGACATTTGCCAAGACAAGGAGATTAACATGGCTAATACAACTTTTTCAGGTCCAATACGATCAAAGGGCGGTTTTAACGTAATTAATGAAAGCAGCACTACTGGTGCTATTACACAAACTGGCTTTTCCGTAAATTCAACTGGACAATTAATTTCATTAGGAACAAGAAAAATTCAAACATTTGCAATCAGTTTAGCTGGTACTAACGCAGCAGGTACGACTTATGCAGACAATGATGTTCTTGTAGAATTAGGTGAATTAAACACCGATCATCCAGACGCTTTAGTTACAGCAACTAAATTCTTTATTCATAAAGTAGTTCTTGGTATTACAACTGCTGCTGCTAGTGATGCTAATTCATTAGCTAACTTACAATTAAGTGCAACTTCAGGTACAGCCACTAACTCTGGTATATCTTCAGGCACAGAAATTGTAGGTGCTGGTGTTGCATCATTTAATCCAAGAATTTCTGCTACTGATTCCGTAACTGAAGTTGACATTGATCTTGATGCCACTGCTGGTACTTTTCATGTGTTTACACCTAATATAAGTGCAGCAATAGCAAGTAAAAACTTGTATATGGGTGCAGGTTCTACTTGTGATACCGCCTTAACAGCTTTTAGAGGCACTCTTGAAATAGAGTACTCAGTTTATTAATCATAGGGGGAGAAATCCCCCTTTTAAATAAGGAGATGTAAATGGCTGATGCGGTAACAAGTCAAACGATACAAGATGGTGTTAAAAATCTTATAATGAAATTTACTAACATTAGTGATGGTTCAGGAGAAAGTGCCGTTGCTAAAGTTGATGTAAGTGCTTTAAGTGCAGGACCAAATGGAGAAACTTGTACAGGTGTGACCATAGAAAAGATATGGTGGCAGTGTATAGGTATGAAAGTTAGTATATTTTTTGATGCTACTTCAAATGTTTTTGTGATGCAGTTAGGTGAAAATCAATCTGGTCATCACGATTATTCAGCGTTTGGTGGTCTACCAAATAACGCTGGAAGTGGTAAAACAGGAGATATACTGTTTACAACAGTTGGTCATTCTAGTGCTGATACTTACAGTATAATACTATCTATGCGTAAAAATTATGGTTAATTAGATGGCTAGGAAACGAGACAAACAGCCGCCTAAAACAAAAAAATACTTTAGATCTACGAAAAGTGGTGCAGGTATGACTAAGGCAGGTGTTGCTCGTTACAAAAGAGATAACCCTGGTTCTAAATTAAAAACAGCAGTTACTGGTAAAGTAAAAAAAGGTAGTAAAGCTGCAAATAGACGTAAATCATATTGTGCTAGAAGTGCAGGACAAATGAAAAAGTTTCCTAAAGCAGCTAAAAATCCTAATAGTCGTTTACGGCAAGCAAGAAAAAGATGGAGATGTTAATGGCAATGGGTCGTGCTCAAATGAGAAAACAAATTTCAAAACCTCCTCAAAAGAAAAAAAATATGGATATGCCTGTAGGTTTAACATATTACAGAAAAGGTGGAGCAGCTTCTAAGAAATCAAAAGGTAGTAAAATATGCCCCTCTGGTAAAGCATGGGCTAAAAGAACTTTTGATACATACCCATCAGCATATGCTAACATGGCGGCTTCTAAGTATTGTAAGGATCCCAACTATGCTAAAGGGTCGAAGGGAAAGAAGAAGAAGTAATGATAAATAAAAAGAAAAAAGCTGCTGTAAAAAAAGTTATTAAAGGTCTTAAAAAGGCTTCTCGACTACACGCAGGGCAAGCAAAAAGTTTAAAAAAAGTTATTGGTTCTGGTAAGAAAAAGAAGAAAAAATAATGGGTGCTCTTAAAGATTGGGTAAAACAAGATTGGGTTCGCATAGGCACTGATGGTAAGATCAAGGGCAAGTGTGGTACGTCTAAAGACAAGAAGAACCCAGATAGATGTCTACCAAGAAGTAAAGCAAATAGTTTATCCAAATCAGAAAGAGCAAAGACTGCTAGAAAAAAGAAAGTTGCAGGAAGAAAAGGTAAAACAGTAGTATCTAATACTAAAAAAGCAAAAGTTCGTAACATGAATAACGGTGGTAGTGTTTCTACGTCTACACCTAAGCGCAAATTTAATGGTAAGAAAATACCAAGTACAGCCGTAGCGAGAGGTTGCGGTGCAATTATGGCTAATAGAAGAAAAAGAACAAAAGGTGCGGTAACGCAATCTTAGATTGGAGATAAAATATGGCTACTTCTGCATCAACTAATTTTGAATTAGATGTATCTGACTACATAGAAGAAGCTTATGAGCGTTGTGGTTTAGAAACAAGAACAGGCTATGATCTTAAAAGTGCTAAGAGAAGTTTAAATCTTATGCTTTTAGAGTGGGCTAATAGGGGTCTAAATCAATGGACTATAGCACAAAGAACACAAACTGTTACTGCTAGTGATGGCGAATATTCTTTAGGAACTGATGTTATAGATATTCTATCTTTAGCAGTTTTGAGAGATTCTACATATTATTCTTTAGAAAGAATAAGTCGTGACTCTTATCTTGCTATCCCGAACAAATCTCAAACAGGTAGACCAACACAATTCTTTTTGGATAGACAGTTAACACCTAACTTAAAAATATGGCCTCTACCTGAAAACAGTACAGATGTTTTGTATTATGATGCACTAACACGCATGGATGATGCTGATGCCTATACTAATACTCTTGAAATACCTTTTCGGTTTTATCCATGTTTAGCTGCTGGTTTGGCTTACTACATAGCGATAAAGAAAGCACCAGATAGAATACAACTTTTAAAAGCAGCTTATGAAGAAGAATTTGAAAGAGCTATGTCAGAAGATAGAGATAGGTCATCTTTTAACGTATCTCCACAACTGAGGTTTTATAATATTGTCTAGGTTTGCTACAGGAAAACACGCATATGGTATATCAGATCGTTCTGGCTTTAGATATAGATTGCGAGATATGCGTAAAGAATGGAACGGTTCTTTAGTAGGTAAAGATGAGTTTGAGTCTAAGCATCCACAATTAACTCCTGTGCTAAAAGTTGTAGATCCTCAAGCATTAAGAAATGCAAGGCCAAATACGGATGTAGAAACATCAGGTTTTGTCGTTTATACAAATGTTGGTGATGGTATATTAGGTAAGTTATTAACGTCAAATTTAGAAGCAACAGGTTCTGTGGGAACTGTGACAGTTACAGGTGTAATAGCTTCATCTGAGGAAGAATCATCAACAACAAATGTTAGTGTAAATGCAACAGGTGTGGCAGGAACATCTGCTCTTGGAAGTGAAACTATTTCAGCGTTTACATCGTATGCGATAACTGTAGCATCATATCTTGGAGCTAATAAGTACTATATTGCTGGTTCAAGACAAGCCACGTTGACTTTAACAGAGGGTCAAACATTTAGATTAGATCAATCTGACTCATCTAACTCAGGGCATCCAATTAGATTTTCTACCACTTCAGATGGCACTCACGGTGGTGGTTCAGAGTACACAACAGGAGTAACTACCAATGGCACACCAGGTAGTAGTGGTGCTTATACTGAAATAACCGTTGCTTCAAGTGCTCCAACTCTTTATTACTATTGTACAAACCATTCAGGAATGGGAGGCACAGCGAATACACCATGAGTTTTACATACGCAACATTAAAAACAGCCATACAAAACTATACAGATAATACAGAAACAACTTTTGTATCTACCTTAGATACTTTCATAAAAACAACAGAAGAACGTATCTTAAAGTCTGTTGATTTAGAATATTTTAGAAAAAATGTTACTGCATCTATGGCATCTGGAAATCAATACCTTGCAGTTCCTTCTGATTTTCTATCAGCTTTTAGTATGTCAATTACAAATTCTAGCTCTAAAGAGTTTTTATTACAAAAAGATGTAAATTTTATACAAGAGTTTAATCCAAATTCTTCAACTACAGGAACTCCAAAGTATTATGCACTTTTTGATGTAAGCAATTTTATAATTGGTCCGACACCAAACTCATCGTATGTGACGGAACTTCACTATTATTATAGACCAACAAGTTTAACTGCTGGAAGTGATAGTGGTACTACTTGGTTAAGTACAAATGCTCCAAATACTTTATTATATGGCTGTTTGTTTGAGGCTTATGTTTTTATGAAAGGTGAACAAGACGTTTTAGCAATGTATGATAAAAGGTTTACAGAGTCATTATCAAGACTAAAAGATTATGGAGAGGCTAGAGAAAATACAGATGCTTATAGAAAAGGATTACCTCAAAGGCCAAGAACATGAGAGTAGCTATAGTTGGATTAGGAGGCAGTTATGCAGACTACGTTGCCGCAAGAATACGATCTGAAACCTTTGACGAGGTTTGGGGAATAAACTGTATTGGAGCCATAATTCATGTGGACAAGACCTTTATGATGGACCCTGTATCAAGATTTTTAGATACAGAAAACGCAGGATTACAAACAGGTATTGCTAATGAGTTTCTTAAAAAGAACAAAAAGCCTATCTACACTTGTGAACTGGATAAGAGAGTCAAAAATCTCAAATTATATCCACTCGAAGAGGTCATTAAATCTACCAATCTTTGTTATTTTAACAACACTGTACCTTATGCTATTGCTTTTGCTATACACAGTAATGTCACTTCTATTTGTCTTTATGGGATAGATTATACATATAAGGACAATTTATACATGGCAGAGTCTGGCAGAGCTTGCACAGAGTTTTGGTGTGCAATAGCCGTATCAAAAGGCATAAAGGTAGAGGTGGCAAATAGATCTGGGTTGTTAGACACCAACGTACCAGATAACGAGAAATTGTACGGATATCACAGATTAAAAGATCCTCTTGTACAGAAACTAGATCAAACAGGGTTGTTAATAACGAAGCAGTCTGAGATTGCTCCACCAGAGCCTATAGACAATAAACCTATACTTTTTGGAAGACATGATATACAAAAACTAAACGGAGTTGATAATCATGTTTCAAATTAATGCAGCAGAAATAGGAACTGTAAAGGTAAATACATCTCAAAATGGTGGTTTTTCAAGCGACCAAATTGCTGATATGGCTACTGATAAAATAGTATATGTGGCAGACAACGCTCCCCCTGCTATACAAGAACAAGCTCGTTTGTTTGCAGATCGTGTAAGAAATCTATTAAGAGGATATGTTGATTTGGCAAAGAAAGAAGAACGTGCTACAATTATTCAAGTAATTGAACAAACTGGTAACAAAGAATTAGCAAATATCATAAGGAGGCTATAATGGCAAT
>Ga0098038_1000547_pt1 | contig 16790 bp, 6 predicted proteins | sample 5B_taG_FD_75051 | JGI IMG/M metagenome (GOLD analysis project Ga0098038, IMG submission 75051) | Marine viral communities from the Subarctic Pacific Ocean - 5B_ETSP_OMZ_AT15132_CsCl metaG | ecosystem: Environmental > Aquatic > Marine > Oceanic | place: Pacific Ocean | collected 2015-01-08 | reverse complement strand
TCCCAATCTTTGATATTGTATTAAAAGATAATAATTTTGCTGATGGTGAAATAGTTGAATCTGATACTACTTCAGGAACTGTTGAAAGTTGGGATAGAAAAACTGGTGATCTTAGAGTTTCTACAAATAAAGATTTCTTAGTCAATGAAGTCATTAGAGGAACTGCATCTAAAACTCAAGGAATTGCTTCCTCAATTACGACTTATGAATCTTTAATTGAAACTGATTCTACATCTAGAGTTCTGCAAGGATCATTAACTGATTCTGGTTTCTTAAATGCCAATATGCAGAGAGTGCAGGATAGTTTTTACTACCAAAACTTCTCATATTCTCTCAGATCAAGAGTTGATTATGATTCTTGGAATGATGCAGTAAGTGTTACTAATCACACTGCTGGATTTAAAAAATTCTCTGATTATCAACTTGAAACTCCAGCATCGTTCTCTGAAGTTACTTCAAATTCAATGGCAGTTGGATTATCAACTGAATTGTCTTACTTTACAGTCGTTAATGATCTTTATGGAGTTGCTGATTTAAATTGTGTTTATAATTTTGATCTAGTTGCAGAAAATTCTTTAGACATAGCCGGTTCTGTATATTCCGATGAAGTAATTTTTGCAAGTAGAATTTTACAAGATTACTTTGAGTCATTTGGTAATAGGGCAGTTGAGATTGACAATGTAAGTGGACTGTTTAATAGCAATCCTAGATCATCAAGATTTGCTTTAATTGATAGTTTTAATATTAATAACAGTAGAGCAATGAAGTATTTCATCTATGCCAAGGATGAAAGATTTGTTAGTGAAAGACAATTTGATATTGTCACAATGGTTCAAGACGGAACTTTTGCATACATTAATCAATACGGAAGAACAGATACCTTTGGAGAACTTGGTTCATTTGATATGGTTGTTTCTGGTGTTAACGCATCATTACAATTCTTCCCCAATAACTTTGCATTTAATGACTATCAAATTGTCAATATTGCATATCACCTTGATGACAATGTAATTGGAGTTGGAAGCACAGTATTCTTTGATAACGTAGTTGAGATACAGACTGATAGTGTTGACTGCACAGGTGGTCGCACAACGGTTGTTTCTGTTGCAGACACTGTTAGATCTATGAAAGTTTATTCTTGCGTTTCAGATCTGACAAATAATGAGTATCAATATGATGAGTTGAATATGGTTCACGATGGCAGTGAAATCTATGTAACTGAATTTGGCAGGTTGACTACAAATCAAGGATCTTTTGTTGGAACAGGATTTGGAACGTTCTATCCATTCTTTGATGGATCTACTATCAAGATTGATTTTATTCCAATTGCGGGTGTAGCAGTAACTGCAAACACTATGCAAATCGGCATTACCTCTGAATCTATTGTTGGATTTGGAACAAATGAAATGAAACATGCTTTCCTTGATGCACAAACTACAACAATTGCTGCATCTGGAACTCCTGGAATCACTACAGTTGCATCTTATCTCCCTGAATATGATGCTGCATACTTTATGGTTCAAATTTCTGATACCGGAAATAATCACAATCACCATGAAATGAGAGAAATGCTTGTTCTTGATGATTTTTCTTCCTCTGAGCAAGCATCAACAACATATATTCAAGAATTTGGTATGGTAGAAACTGAGACCACTTTGCCATACGTAACTGGACTTGGAACATTTGGTGCAAGAGTAACTTCTGGTGGTGGTGTTTCTCTGACCTTCACTCCACAAGCTGGAATTGGTGTAACGGTTAAGACATTTATGAATGCTCTGAGACTTGAAGATGATAGTAAGGATGAAATTGATTTTGATAATGGTCTCATTGTTTCACATTATGCAAGGTATGAAGGAACTGAAAATGCTGTTAAGAAAGCATTTAATTTAACTCATAGAGAGGCTCCACTTTTTGAGAGATATTTTGTTGGTAACGATAGTGATATTGTTAGTATTGATGCAGATACCATTAGAATTCCTAACCACTTCTACGTAACTGGTGAAGCGATTCGTTATGATAGAAATGGTGGAATTACATCATCTATCGGTATTGCAACTACAAGTTTTGCTGGACTTGGTAATACAGAATTCCTTCCAATCAACCAAGATATATTTGTAATTAAAGTTACTGACGATAAGATCAAACTTGCATCAAGTGCAGAAAATGCTCTGAAGAGAATTGCTGTTCCTATTGAACTTGAAAGTGTTGGTGTTGGAACTTCTCATAGATTCATAGCAACAAATCAAAATGCTAAGTGCATGCTTGCTCTTGATAATTTAATTCAATCGCCTATTGTATCCACTGCTCAGACTCAAACTCTTGCAGATAGAGTATCAAGTGTTGATAATGATGTATTCCTGAGTGGCATCACATCATTCTTTGGATCTGATTTGATCAAGATGGGTGATGAAATTATGAAGATCACTGGTGTTGGTATTGGTAGCACAAACAGATTTACTGTTCGTCGTGGTCAATTAGGAACTAAAATTGGATTAGGAGCAACTGGTGATACAATCACTAAAGTTGTAGGTAACTACAATATCATTGATAATGTCCTCAACTTTGTTGATGCTCCCTATGGCGGACAACCCATTGGTAGCATTACTAATAGACCAGATGAAAGAGATTGGATTGGTATTACAACTGGATCTACTTTCCAAGGAAGAATGTTTATGAGATCTGGTACACCAGATACTACAGAAGAAACTTACTCTGGAAATGTAATCTTTGACAGTCTTTCAGATCAATTTGATGGAACAACTCCAACGTATGTCCTTACTTCTGCAGGATCTTCTGAAATTTCAGGCATAGCCACTGGAAATGGTGTTATCTTAATTAATGACATTTTCCAAGAACCTGGAAATAGTTCAAACTATACTATGGGAGAAAGTGCCGGTATTACCACTATTACATTTACGGGAGCTGCATCATCTACAACAAGTGATGTAAATACTGCAGGACTTCCTCTTGGTGGAGTTCTCCTTTCCGTAGGATCTACAGCAGGATTAGGATATCAACCTTTAGTTTCTGCTGGAGCAACTGCCAGTGTTTCTGGACTCGGAACTATTTCTTTGATCAGTGTAGGAAACACTGGATCTGGATATAGAGTTCCAACAAAATATGAATTTCTTGCTGATATTGCATCTCCTGTCGGAGTTGGATCCACAGAAATCTATCTGGAAAATACCGGAAGTGTTCTCAGTCTCATTGGAACTTTGAATAGTGGAACTAATTGCACAATCGGAGTTGGAACTGATTTTACTCCAGTAACAATTGTATCCACGGCAGCTACTTTTGTTAGAATTGGGACCGGAGATACAATTTCCACAATAATTTCTGAAGGAACTCAAACTAAAATTATTGTTACTAATCCACAAGTTGGATTTGTAAATGTTAGTGTTGGTGAAAGTGCAACCGGGATTGCAACCATGAGTCATGTTGGTTTTGCAACCATCTTGACAGGAACTGGTAACATATCAACTTCGGTTACGATAACGAATCCAGGTTCTGGATATACCACTTTAATCAAACCATTTGTGGAGATTGATGATCCTCTGTCTTACACTAATATTCCTCTTAACTATGTTGGAACTGCTCAGTCTGGACTGAATGGAACTATAGACATTATTGTTGGTAATGGATCTAGTATTATTGACTTCTCTATTAATAATAAAGGTGTTGGATATGCTCCTGGAGAAATTCTTACCATTCCTGTTGGTGGTTTGACTGGAATTCCCACTTCTGGAACATTTAATCAGTTTGAATTGGATATTCAAAAAGTATTCTCTGATGAATTTACTGGTTGGACGATAGGAACTTTACAGACTCTTGACGATCCATCTGGTAATTTTGACGGTGCAACCAAAACATTTAATATAACTCTTGGTGGTAACTTGATTTCAATTAGATCCAATAGAGGATCTAAGATTGATGTTGAACAAGTCTTACTTGTATTTGTAAATGATATCTTACAAGAACCTGGTCAAGGATATCAATTCCCTGGTGGTAGTGTTATTACATTTGCTGAAGCACCAAAACCTGGAGACTCTTGTAAGATTATTTTCTATAAGGGAAGTGGAGATGACCAGGATGTTATCTTGAGAGAGGTTATTGAAACTGTTAAAAAAGGTGATACAGTTACACTTGGATATGATCCAAGTCGTGGACAAGATCAGTTCTTACAGGAAGATGCAAGAACAGTTACTGCAGTTAATTCAACCGATCAAGTTCAAACATTCCCATATTTTGGACCTGGTAATACTACAGATGAAACTCTGTTTAGACCTCTTGTATGGTGTAGACAGACTGAAGATAAAATTATCGATGAAAAACGTGTCGCTAAGGACAGAGAATTATATGAACCACTTATCTATCCTTACGCATACATAACCAAAACTGTTGGTATTGGATCCACTCACGTTTATGTTGATAGAATCAGACCACTGTTCAATGGAAGAAATGAAAATGACACGAGTCTTTTATTCCAAGACAAAGTTAAATTTGTATCTCAAGTTGTACAAGTAGGAGCATCTGCTACTGCAGTGGTGAGTGCGGCAGGAACAGTATCGTCTCTTGTTATATCTGATGGTGGTAGTGGATATACATCTGCTCCAACAGTCAGTATTGCTGGAACTGCACAGCAAGATGTAACGTTAGGTTTGACCACGGCTACTGCCACTGCAACAATCAGCGCGGCAGGAACTGTTTCAACTCTTTCTCTGACTAATGTTGGAACAGGTTACACAACTGATAAACCACCTGGTGTATTGATTTCTTCTCCATCATATAGTGAGGAAGAAAATCTTATTACAAACTTCCTCGGAGACTCTGGAATTATTGTTGGATTTGGAACAACAACTGTAAGTGGAGTTACCACCCAGTTTATATTTGATCTACATATACCATATGATTCTAAACTTAGAGAATCTACTATTGTTGGAACAGCAGTAACTCTGAGCACTCTTAATGTAAATGATTACTTTGTGGTTACGAGATCAAATGTTGGTAACGCATCAACTTCAATCGTTTCTCTTGATCCTGATGGATCTACTGCAGGGGTTGGTAAATCATTTATTGACAATGTTTATGTCGTTCAAAACGTTCAAAACGTAGAAAGACAGATTATTGGAATCGGAACCTCTGTTTTCCGAAGAGTATTTGTTAACATTGATGATACATTTACTTTTGGAACTGCAGGAACTATATCCACTACAACTAGTGCTGGATATGGAGATTACAGTTGGGGTAAATTTGTAATGGCATCTAGAGCAGGAGTGAATTCTTACTCTGCATATACCTCTGGTGGGGTAATCGGTATTAATACCTCTATGAGGGTTGAAAGATCTGTTCAACTCAGATCTAAAAATTATATCCCATCCAATACATAATAAATAAAAAAAACTCCATTAAATTGGCACAAAATGGCTGCAATTATAACTGATCAAATTAGAATATTGAATGCAAAGAATTTTGTATCTGGAGTTAGTTCCAGTTCTAATTCTTACTATTCTTTTATTGGTCTACCAAATCCATCAGATTACCAAAGTGACTGGGACACAAATCCCCCCGCTCCTAAGGATAATTTTTCAGAAGAGAATGATTATTGGGATACCATGATCGCTCTAAAGAAAATTAACTCTTCTGACGTAAGGCAAGTAATTCCTAAAAGAAATTGGACTTCTGGCACCACCTATGACATGTATCGACATGATTATAGTGTAACCAATACCGCAGCCGTATCCGGTGCCACAAATCTATATTCTGCATTTTACTATGTAATGAATAGTGACTTTAGAGTTTATATTTGTTTGCAAAATGGAACAGATCCAAATAATCCAAATGGCAAACCCTCTTTGGATGAACCTTTATTCACAGATTTAGAACCAAGATCTGCTGGATCTAGTGGTGATGGATATGTTTGGAAATATCTTTATACTATTAAACCAAATGAGGTTGTAAAATTTGAATCAACAGATTTTATGCCTGTTCCTGCTGACTGGTCAACCTCAAGTGATAATGCAACTGTTAGAGATAATGCTGTAGATGGATCAATCAAAATTGTTACTGTAACTAATGATGGAGTTGGTCTCGGAACAGCAAATCAAACTTATACAAGAGTTCCAATCGAAGGTGATGGTTCTGGAGCAGAATGCACTTTAACTGTCGGTGCTGATTCTAAAGTTAGTGGAGTAACAGTTTCTAATCAAGGATCGGGATATTCTTTTGGCAGTTTAAATCTTAGTTCTGGTGGAGTTCCAACGGGAACAACCATCCCAACATTTGATGTAATCATGTCTCCACAGGGAGGTCATGGAGCAGACATTTACAGAGAACTTGGAGCATTCAATGTTCTTTTATATTCAAGAATTGAAAATGATAATGAAAATCCAGATTTTGTAACTGGTAATCAAATTGCAAGAGTTGGTGTTGTAGAAAATCCAGAAGTAACAGCAGGTACGGTTTTAACTTCAGATAAAGCAAGTGCTCTTAACGCATTAAAACTAACCGGAACTGGTTATAGTTCTGCTTCATTTACGGCAGATTCATATTTTACTCAAACAGTTGCCACTGGTAGCACTGCTGTTGGTAGAGTTGTAAATTATGATGCAACAACAGGAGTTTTAAAGTATTGGCAAGATAGATCTCTTGCAGGTTTTAACACTGTAGGAACTGCTTTAACAAATCCTACGTATGGATTTGATTTGAAATCATTTACCGCAGCACCAGAGTCCGGTGGAAGTTTAACCATTATTCCAACGAGTGGATCTAATTTGGCAATTGATACATCCTTTAGCGGTATCTCAACCATAATAAATAATAAAACATATTATCTTGGTCAGTCATTTACCAGTGGGGTTGCAGGTCCTGAAGTTAAAAAACATGCAGGTAATATTATCTACGTAGATAACAGACCTTCAATTACCAGATCATCTAACCAAAAAGAAGATATCAAAATCATTTTGCAGTTCTAAAGAATTATGTCTCAGCAAACAAATCTCAATGTAGCCCCATATTTTGACGACTTTGATTCTGCTAACGATTTCCATAAAGTTTTATTTAAACCGGGATATCCAGTACAGGCGAGGGAATTAACTACTTTACAGTCTATTCTGCAGAATCAGATTGAAAGGTTTGGTCAGCATTTCTTTAAAGAAGGTGCAAAAGTAATTCCAGGGAATACTGGATACTCTCAATTATATTATTGTGTTCAACTGCAAAACACATATCTTGGGGTTCCTGTTGCTGCTTATGCTGAACAATTAGTTGGGACAAAAATTACTGGAGAATTGTCTGGAGTAAGTGCTGTTGTTGATAAAGTACTTTTACCAGAAAATTCTGAGAGGGGAAATCTTACCCTTTATATTAATTACTTAAACTCAAGCACAACAAATAATTCAACTCAGACTTTCTCTGATGGAGAGTCTTTGACTTGCAATCAGGTTATTTCATCAGGATTACTTGGAAATTCGACGATTGCTGCTGGATCACCTTTTGCAAACGCTATTGCATCCGACGCATCCGCAACTGGATCTGCATTTCAGATTCAAGAAGGAGTATATTTTGTTAGGGGTTATTTTGTAAATGTTCAAACTGAAACTCTCCTTTTAGATCAGTACGGAACTAGCCCAAACTATAGAGTTGGTCTTCAGGTTACTGAAGGAATTGTCAACGCTGATGCAGACGAAACTTTAAATGATAATTCTCAGGGATTTAATAACTACTCTGCACCGGGTGCAGATAGACTAAAAATATCTGTGAGTCTTTTCAAAAAACCATTAACTGATTATAACGACGATCAGTTTGTCGAATTATCTATTATTGAAGACGGCAATATAAAATCACCAACCAGAAGAGGTGATCTTGGTGGAGGACCAGGATTTAAAGATTGGACTGATATACTTGCAAGAAGAACATTTGCAGAATCTGGTGATTATTATGTTAAAGCATTTGACGTTTCTGTTCATGAATCTCTAAACAATGGAAGAGGTAATAGGGGTGTATTTAATGCACAACAACTAACTTATAGTGGTCAGGTTCCAACTGATGATCTAGCACTTTATAAGTTTTCTCCAGGTAGAGCATTTGTTCGTGGATATGATATTGAAACTGCAAATCCAACATTCATTGATGTTCCAAAACCAAGAACAACAAAGACTATCGAAGATCAGTCCATCATATACAATACTGGTCCAACTCTGAGAGTAAACAGAACTCTTAGAGCACCTGATATTGGAATTGGTAATACATATGTTCTCAGTCTTAGAGATCAAAGGGTTGGTGTATCATCTGACACCTCAGCAGTTGGTAAAGAAATTGGTGTTGCAAGAGTTTATGACTACAGATTAGAATCTGGATCATATGACGCTAACAATAGCAGTTTAAATGAATGGGATATTGCATTATATGACGTACAGACCGTAACTCATCTGTCTCTTAATCAATCAACCACCCTTTCTGTTCCAACCTTTATTAAAGGATCTAATAGTGGTGCTACTGGATTCCTAAAAGATGCCGTAACTGTAGGAACCGCACTGACAGTGTATGAGGTAGAAGGAGATTTTATACAAAATGAATCTCTTATTTTTGATGGTGTGCCTGATGGAAGAATTGCAATTGCAGTAACAGCACACACATTAGCAGATGTTAAGTCAGTATATGCAACCAATGATGGTAACACTGGCATTAACACTTTCAATGCTGATGTTATTCAGTCACCATCAATTGTTGTTGGTGTGGCAACTATTACTGCTTCATCTGGTGGTGTTAGTACAGTAAGAAGTTCTAATAATTCTTTCCCTGCAGCGTTTACAGTTGGCGATCATGTAGAATATACAAACTCATCAGCAACTCTGACCGATCCAACAATGTCCAGAGTGACAAGTGTTGGCACTAATACTATTGCAATCGAAGCAGTTACTCCGGTTCCTGGAGTTGTAGCAGGATCTCTCCCAACATCAAGTATTGATGTTAGTGACTTTAGATTAGTAACTACAAAACTTGATTCATCTTCCGATAATACTCTTTATACATTACTACCTAAAACTGATATCGCTACTGTCGATCTTAGTGATGCAAGTCTTACCGTAAGAAAAACATTTAGTGTTGACATTACTTCTAATCAACTTTCCTCTCAAATTACTGCAGATGCAAATGAATCTTTCTTACCATTTGATGAAGAGAGATATGCACTTATCAGATCTGACGGAACTACAGAAGCTTTATCTTCAGATAAAATTGAAGTCAATACTGCAGGAACTGGACTGAACATATATGGTCTTGGTTCTAATGATACTGGTGCTACTTTAATTGCATCACTTAAAAAAGTAAAACCAACATCTAAGATTAAAATCAAAAACAGAGTCAAGACTCTAATTGTTGATAAGTCAAACAATCAAGCATCTGGCACTGGATCTACAACTCTAAATGATGGACTTTCTCATGGAAACTACCCATATGGAACAAGAGTTCAAGATCATACAATCTCTCTGAATGTTCCAGATGTTATTGAGATTCATGGCGTATTTGAATCTGCGGATACGAATGATGCGACTGCACCTAAAGTCACTTTATCTAACATCAACAGTACATCTACAACTACTGCTGAATTGTTAGTTGGGGAGTCCTTTATTGGCGAAACAACGGGATCTGAGGCAATTGTTGCAGAAAAACTAACTTCAGGCCAGATTTCGTTCATTTATAAGAATGATATTCAGTTTGTAGAGGGTGAAACTGTTACCTTCCAAGAGACGGGAATTCAAGGAATTGTCTCAACTTTAAATTCTGATAGTTTTGACATTTCCGGCAACTTTAAGTTTAGAACTGGTCAAGAAGAAACTTTCTACGATCATGCAAGACTGGAAAGAAAAGAAGGATCTATAGCACCTGCTAAGAAACTTAAAATCTATTATCTGAGTGCTTCTTATGAATCCACTGATAATGGTGACATTACAACAGTAGAATCTTACAAAAATTTTGATTATGCGACTCAGATTAAATCTGTAAATGGATTTGCAAACTCTGATATAATTGATATCCGTCCAAGAGTTTCTGAATATACTGCATCTGAGGGTAGCAGATCTCCACTAGAATTCCTTGGAAGAACATTTAATGCTGCAGGAAACTCTGCAACTAACGCTTTAGCATCTGATGAGGCAATTCTTACAACATTCTCCCATTATCTTGGTAGAATTGACAGAGTATTCTTAGACAAAAAAGGTAAGTTTCAAGTTGTATATGGAACTCCATCAGAACTTCCTCAAAGACCAAACCCAATTGATGAAGCACTTGAAGTTGCTGAAATTACTTTACCTCCATTCTTATATAATGTTAAGCAAGCATCTCTTAGATTCTTAGAACATAAGAGATTTAGAATGACAGATATCAAGAAACTTGAAAATAGAATTTCAAGTCTTGAATATTATACATCTCTTTCTACTTTAGAAACTACCACTGCAAATATGTTTGTTGCAGATGCTGATGGTTTGAATAGATTTAAGTCTGGTTTCTTCGTTGATAATTTTACTGGATTTACAGCTCAAGAAGATGGACTTAAAATTAAAAATAGTATTGATAGGGCACATAAAGAGTTAAGACCAAGACATTATACAAACTCTGTTGATCTCATCTTTGGCCCTGTTGTTGATACTGATTTAACAGCAGATCTTAATTTTGCCACTATTGAGGGTAATAATATTAGAAAGGCAAATGATGTAATTACACTTGACTATAGCGAAGTTGAATATATTAATCAACCATTTGCTACTAGAACTGAAAGTGTTACTCCTTTCTTAATTAGTTTCTGGCAAGGGACTATGGAACTTACCCCTGCCTCTGATACCTGGGTAGACACTGTGAGACTTGAAGCTAAAGTCATCGATGTTGAGGGTGACTATAGTTCAACAGTTGAAATGTTGAGGAGGACAGAAAATCTTGATCCACAAACTGGTTTTGCTCCTATCGTTTGGAACGCTTGGGAAACTAACTGGACTGGATTTGAATTTAATGATACTACAGTAAGAAGAACTCAGTCTTCAACGGGTGGTAGAAGAGGTGTTGGTGGTTGGATTAATAACTTTAGTGGAGGTTTTGGAAACCCTGCAAGAATTCTTGAAACTACAACTACAACTACTGTAGAGGACACATTAAGAGAAACTATTCAAACTGGAGTTGAATCAAGAACTGGTTTACAAACAGTTGTTACTGAACAGTTTGATAGAGAGTCTGTTGGAGACAGAACTGTAAGTAGAGACCTGATTGCAACTATGAGATCAAGAAACATTGAGTTTGTTTCTAAGAGAATGAAGCCCCTAACTCAAATGTATGGTTTCTTTGATGGTGAAAATGTAACCAAGTATTGTGTACCTAAACTCCTTGAGATTGAAATGGCATCTGGAACATTCCAGATTGGTGAAACTGTTGTTGGTAGAATGGTTGATACTGGTCTTGGTCCAGTTGAAAGAGGAAACAGACCAAGAATTACATTTAGAGTTTCTCAATCCAATCACAGAGAAGGCGAATATAATGCACCTGATCAGGTTTTTAGAGAGAATCCTTATATTGGATCTCCCCTTCCTTCCGTATATTCTGCAACTTCAACTATCTTGAATGTTGATACATTCTCTCTGTCTAATGAGGCGCAGGGACAATATAGCGGTTATGTTGCAGAAGGAATGGTTCTTAAGGGATCAACTAGTGGTGCAGAAGCAACGATTACAAACGTAAGACTTATCTCTGATCTTGCAGCAAATCTAACTGGTAGTTTCTTTATTCCAGATCCAAACGTTCTTACTCATCCAAGATTTGAAACAGGAACTAAAGTTTTTACTCTTACCAATGATATTGATAATGATCCCAACGTAGCAACAACTATTGCTGAAGAAGGGTTTACTGCTTCAGGAACACTTGAAACAGTTCAAGAAAATATTATTTCGGTAAGAAACGCAAGAGTAGAACAAAGACAAGAATTCCAAGAAAGAAACGTAAACAGAAATCTTGGAACAGAAGTTGTAGGATCTCAAGTTGTTAATCAATCTTCTCAAGAAAATATTGTTGGATGGTATGACCCTCTTGCACAATCTTTCTTAGTTGAAGAGGAAACAGGAGTATTCGTTACCAAGTGTGATGTTTACTTTAGAACAAAAGACGATAATGATGTTCCTTTGGTATTCCAACTTAGAACCATGGAGAATGGATTCCCAACTCAAAAAATTCTTCCCTTCTCTGAAATTGTTATTGATCCTGCAGATATTGATCTTTCTGATGATGGATCAGTTGCAACTACAATTGAATTTAAGGCTCCTGTTTTCTTAGAAGGTGGTCAAGAATATGCAATTGCTCTTGCATCTAACTCAACTAAGTATAGCGTCTACATCTCAAGAATTGGTGAGAATGATCTCCTTAGTGACACCTTTATCTCCAATCAACCATATCTTGGATCTTTGTTTAAGTCTCAAAACGCATCGACTTGGGAAGCAAGTCAATGGGAAGATCTTAAGTTTATAATGTATAGAGCGGACTTTATTGATTCTGGAACTGTAGAATTCTATAGTCCTGAACTGACTGAGGGTAATAGACAAATTCCAACTCTTCAACCTGATGCAATTGAACTTAGTTCCAGAAAGATTAGAGTTGGTCTTGGAACTACAGTTGCAGATTCTGGATATGAACTTGGTAATACTTTCTCACAACAAACAACTAATGCAACTGGCGACTTGGTTGGAACTGCAGGAACTGCTGTTGGTAATCTGACAATTTCAAATGCTGGTATTGGTCTGACTCCAAATGACGGATCACTTACTTTTACTGGAGTTAATCTTGTTACTCTGAGTGGTAATGGTAGAGGTGCTCAGGCTGAAATTACCGTTTCTGATGGAGTCATAGTTGCAAGTGGTGCAACCATTAGCAACGCAGGCGGTAATGGATATCAAGTCGGTGATGTTCTTGGAATTACAACCATCGGTAACGCATCCGTTGGTAGAAATGTAAGACTCACAGTCACTGGTATTGGTCAAACCAATGAACTTATATTTGAAAATGTTCAAGGTGAGTTTGCAGTTGGTGCTGCAAAAACTATGATGTATGTCAATAGTGCAGGAATTACAACTGAACTTAATTATGGTCTTCCTGGAGGAGTAGGCGGTGATGTTCAAGTTTCAACTATCAATGTTGACACTGACGGACTTCACTTGAAAGTGAATCATCAAAATCATGGAATGTATTTCACTGATAATAGAGTTATTATTTCTGGAGTTTCTCCTGACATCAAACCAACAAAACTGAGTGCATCTTATGCATCAGATTCAACTAGTGGACTATCTGTTGATAATGCCACTAACTTCACATCTTTTGAAAATGTTGGTGTTGGCACAACCAATACTGGTTATCTTATGATTGGTGAAGAAATAATTGAATATACCTCAGTCACTGGCAATAGTATTGGTGGTAATATTATAAGAGGAACAAATTCAGTCACATATCCCGTTGGAACTCCAGTATTTAAGTATGAACTTGGTGGAGTTAACTTAAGTAGAATCAATAAAACTCACACATTAAGTGAAGTTTCTATCGGAAACTCGATTACTTATGATTCTTACAATATTAAGTTAGATATGTCTGAGAAGTTCAACTCTGAAAATGATGACAGAAGCAATGATGTTGGTCATCCAAAACTTTATATTGGTGCAACTAAGTCTTCTGGTGGAACTAAGATCAAGGCAACTCAAAACATGCCCTTTGAGATTATTACACCAATTGTTCAGAATGTAACTACAAGAGGAACTTCTATTAGTGCAGAAGTAAGAACTGTTACCGGTAAGAGTATTAGTGGCAATGAAATTCCTTATGTTGATAATGGATTTGAACCTCTGGTAGTTAATTCACCAAACTATCTTGATTCTACTAGAATGATTTATTCTAAGGTAAATGAAGATGTTAAATTGGTTAATATTGAAGGATCTAAATCTCTTCAAATGAGAGTCAATATGGTAACAACTGATTCTCATATTTCACCTGTTCTTGATGGTCAAAGAGTTAGCACCATTCTTTCCTCTAATAGAGTAAACGATGTAATAGTCGATGTTGCAACAGATTCAAGAGTAAACGGAGTTTTTGACGATCCAACAGCTTGTCAGTATATTTCAAAAGAAATTAAATTGACGAATCCTGCAACTTCTCTCAAAATTATTCTTGATGCTCACATCAATGATTATTCTGGAATTAAAGCATTCTATGCCATAAGTAATAAAGATGGATTTAATCCCATCTTTGTTCCATTCCCTGGATACAAAAATATTAATTCTAGAGGTCAAATTATTGATGCAGCTAACAACAACGGAGATCCAGATGTGCTTGTAGGTAAGACTCCTACATTCGGATTTGATAGTGGATCCATCGAATTCAAAGAGCACACGTTTAGTGTTGAACAATTACCAACATTTAGATCTTATAGAATTAAGATTTTACTTACTGGAACAAATCAAACTTATGTTCCAAGAATTAAAGATCTTAGAGTTCTAGCTTTAGCATGATGTATAAGGTAAAAGATCACGCGGATCTCAGGCGAGATCCGCATACTGGAGCGATATTAAATATGAATTCTTTAGATCATGAAAAATACATTGCAAGACGTGAGGTGAATAATAAAGAGCATCAAAAAGTACAAACAATTGAGGAAGAAGTTGCTAGTATGAAAGATGACATTAACGAAATTAAGTCACTATTAAAGGAGTTAATCAATGGACCCAAATGATATTAGTTTAGATAATCTTTCTAAAAGTTTTGAATATACTAAGTTGTCCGGTGAAATAGATAGTTGTAGTGATCTCGAAGAACTTAGAAATATTGCTAAGTGTTTTTGTAAACTTTATTATAAACAGCAGGAAACAATGCAAGTAATGGGTTTAGCAAATGGCAACTAAGAACGTAACCTTTGATCCTGATGCTGGAGTTCCAAAAGGTGTTAATCTAACCATTCACACTGGATCAGATTTTGCGACAAATTTTAATGTCGTTAATACTTCTAATAGTGCCTTTAATCTTACTGGTTATAGCGCATCATCTGCAATGTCAAAGAGTGTTGCTATTGGAGCAACTCTTGGTATTACCACTTCGTTCTCTGTTGGATTTACAAGTGCCTATGATGGTAAGTTTAAAGTATCTTTAAACTCTACACAAACAAGAAGTTTGAATGAAGGTAGATACGTTTATAATGTATTAGTAAGTTCAGGCACCACAGTTTATAGTATTGTAAACGGCAATGTTTTAGTTATCGCAGGAATAACTACAGCGCCATCATAAATATAGTTACGGAATTAGTGTATAAATGGCTCAACCCGCAAGCAGGTCTGACCTCGTAAACTACTGTAAGAGACAACTGGGGGCACCAGTATTAGAAATCAATGTTGCCGATGAGCAAATTGATGATCTAATAGATGATGCACTACAGTATTTTTATGAAAGACATTTTGATGGTGTTGTTCAAACTTTTTTAAAGTATAAAATTACTGAAGCAGATATTGATAGGGGTAGAACAAGAGGAAATAACAAAACAGTTGGAATCGTAACCACAACTGCAGATGCAACTATTGATAATCAAACAGTAACTTTCTCATATGAAGAGAATAGTAATTATATTCAAGTACCACCATCAGTTATTGGGATAACTAAAATTTTCAAATTTGATGGTGCCAACACTGTAACTAATAATATGTTCAGTGTAAAATATCAAATGTTCCTCAATGACATATATTATTTTGGAGGAACTGAATTACTGACTTATGCAATGACAAGATCCTATCTTGAAGATATGGACTTTTTGTTGAACACACAAAAACAAATTAGATTTAATCAAAGACAAGATAGACTTTACTTAGACATTGATTTTGCAGAATTGAGTAAGGATAATTATATCGTCCTTGATTGTTATAGATTACTTAATCCAAATGAATTTACAAGAGTTTGGAATGACTCTTTCCTTAAAAGATATGTAACTCAATTAATCAAACGTCAATGGGGACAAAATCTAATGAAGTTCCAGGGAGTTAAATTGCCTGGAGGTATTGAATTGAATGGTAGACAAATCTATGATGATGCACAAAAGGAATTAGATAATATAAGAGAAATAATGTCTAATACTTATGAAATTCCCCCTATGGACATGATTGGTTAAAGATATGCTTAACCCATACTTTCAGCAAGGATCAAGGTCTGAACAAAACTTAATTCAAGATCTCATTAATGAACAGTTGAGGATGTATGGTGTTGAGGTGCATTATCTCCCAAGAAAATATATTTCCGAAAATACTGTTATAAAGGAAGTAATACAATCAAAATTTGATGATGCATATCCAATAGAAGCATATGTTGATAACTTTGAGGGATATGGAGACACATCTACAATTTTATCTAAGTTTGGAATTCAGGCAACAAATGAGATAACTTTAATTATATCAAAGGAGAGATTTGAAACTTATATTTCCCCTCTTATAAAGAATGAAGAAAATATCAAATTGTCAACTAGACCAAAAGAGGGAGACTTAATTTACTTCCCTCTTGGGGATCGTTTATTTGAAATAAAATTTGTAGAGCACGAAAAGCCTTTTTATCAATTACAAAAGAATTATGTTTATGAGTTAAGATGTGAATTGTTCCGTCTTGGAGATGAAGTTATTGATACTGGTGTTGAGGATATTGATGATATTCTAACTGGTGGAGAATCTGATGGATTGTCCGAAGATGGTCTGTCCACAACCATTGGACCATCTCAAACTTTAACATTAGTCGGAACTGGAGTA
>Ga0098038_1000539_pt1 | contig 16879 bp, 21 predicted proteins | sample 5B_taG_FD_75051 | JGI IMG/M metagenome (GOLD analysis project Ga0098038, IMG submission 75051) | Marine viral communities from the Subarctic Pacific Ocean - 5B_ETSP_OMZ_AT15132_CsCl metaG | ecosystem: Environmental > Aquatic > Marine > Oceanic | place: Pacific Ocean | collected 2015-01-08 | reverse complement strand
TCCATGATACCAGTCAGTGACACGCCAAGCAGTCGTTCCTCTTCGGTATTTTTCTTCCACACATGGCGCAGATATTTAAAATTAGTCAAAGTAGACTGGAATGTGCCCAAAATGGTAGCAAGACGCACCTTAGTTTTTAGCATCTCAATGGTATCACTCTCACGTACTACTACCTCTGACAAATTACAGAACTGGTATGGGCGTAAGATTATCTCACTGCAAGGGTTGCAGCCGAAGTCATGGTCTGTCTCACGTCTACCATTCTTAGCCGCTTGCTTAATAGCTGATTGGCGATTAAATATGCCACGCTCACCAGACTTACTGTCATACAATGACAACCATTCACGCATAAACGTGCCCATCTCAGGCTTATTTTTGTAGGCTACAGAGTTATTAGCTAGAGCACGTTGCCCTTCATTCTCCCACCATTGGCCTGACTTAGCATGAGCCATCTGGTCATCATTAAGATTAGACAATGAAATCAATGCACTGCGGCGTACACCGCCAACGACTACAACTTCACCAATCTTGCACATAATATCATGGCACTCAATCGGGTAGAGCCTACGTCCTGCCGCACCTTTAAACTTCTGTACAACAAACTCAAACAACTCAACCAATGGCTGTGGGCCTGATGCCCTACCGCCAAATGTTTTAAGTCTAGCACCAGCAGGGCGCACATCTGACACATCCCACTTAGGAATTTGTCCTGTGTACAACATAGCAATAAGTTCTTTAAGAGACTTCGACCACCCAGGTCGGCTGTCGCCAACTTTAATTACGGTGTCTGTGCTGTGAAATTCTTCTGCTACGATGGGTAGCTTTTCGATACAGTGGCGTTCAACTGAGAAGCCTACCCCTGTACCGCACATAAGAATGTACATAGTCTCGTCAAACGCACGTGGGCTATCTACCGGCACGTATGAACAATTATATCCACCTACGTGACAACGGTCTAAGGCTGGCCCTGATGTCATCAATGCTCTCATGCTAGGCATAATAGACTGACTTAACACAGCATCTTCTAACTCACTTCTCAATGCAGGTTGTAACTTATAACCGTGTTTATTATACAAATGGTCAGCCATATAATCAAAATATCTGGATACAGTTTCACCCCAAGTCTCCCGACGTTGTTCGTCTTCTTTCCATCTCGCGTAGCGAGACAGAGCAATAAAATTCTGATAATCTGTTGGTAATTGGTTATTCATGTGCCATCCTCACGCTAATTTTAGCAGGTTTGATACCCTCGACATCAAACAATAAGTCTTCTAAATATTCTTTCAAAGTATCAGAAATTTCATCAACGTCAACGTTAAACTCATCTAAATCAATAGAAGCAGATATTGTAATGCTAGCTCTTATCTTCCTGCTCATTTTCTAGTTCCAAAATTAACCGGTCTAAATAAAACCGTGCTTTCCGCAAGTCCTCTATAGACTTGCCTTTGTAGCGTTCTCGCCACGTGTATTTGAGGGTATTACCTTTGCAATACCCCCTAAATTCTTCTGTAGTCAAAGCAGCTTTGATGGCCTCAATGCACTCAATCCCATTCTTTTTGTAGTGGGGTGGATTGTTAACCATGTCTACTTCTTTAAGTTTGCGCTTCATGTAATGCTCATGCCTTTCCATATTAATCACACGAACTCATACGAGACATAATAGCTACGTATTTACCTTTTTCATCAGTAAAGGTTTGCATAACTCTAGTATCATATCCCACGAATGGATAGCTTCTTTTATAACGCTCAATATCTTCCTGTAATTCTTCTTCGCTATCCGCGGCAAGTCTTATACGTACATCTTCAGCCATTTTCTGCTACCTTTATTGCTTCAGCAATTTGTTGTGCGATTTGGGGAACTATGGCGTTGCCTAATCCTTTAAGTCTGTCCACCCTTTTGGGTACCCCATTAGCCACTCTACCCACGTCGGGTTCAATGTTCCAGTCCCACTGTTCCGTACTTCTGGATGATTGCCCAACATTTTTTGCATCTTGTCGCCCGGCAGACCCGCTTTGTGTTCGCTGGCTGATGGTGTCGGCCACATCTTTACTTGTGCGCACAGATACTTCCTGTCGTACATATGTGTGTGACTCTTGCTTCCCACTGGTCCGCAATCCTTCCACTCCGATGCTCGCGGTGTCGGCCACATCCGTACTTGGTCCGCCAAGTTCGCACCGAACTTCAGATTTGGGTTCGTCTTGCTTATCCTGCGACCCTTCTCGTCCAGCTGCCTCGGTCCGCCCGTCACGTCCGTTGTCCTCGGTGTAGCCCACAATCCAGACTCTGTCCCTTCTGTGGGGAGCGCCGACGGAGCTAGCTGGAACAACAAACGTCCTTGTGGCGTAGCCTTGGGTTTCCAAGTCAAGGAGCACTTGGTCGAGCCCCAAGCTGATGTGACCATAAACGTTTTCGAGAACAACCCAAGAGGGTCTTTTGGATGCAATAATTTTGCTGATGTACGGCCAGATGTGGCGGTCATCTTGCGCTCCTTCGCGGAGACCTGCTTGGGAGAAGGGTTGACAGGGGTATCCTGCTGTGAGGATGTCGCAATCGGGAACAAGGTTGTCTGGGTCATTAGCTAATTCCTTTACATCAGATTTAATAGGTACATTATTCCAGTGTTGTTTCAATATGTCCCTACACCATTTTTCAATGTCACAGAACAATACAGGTGTTGAAAGTCCAGCCCACTCAAATCCTAGAGCAAAGCCACCGATACCACTACATAAGTCTACGTGTCTCACTACACGACTCCTACATGCTGTTATAGTTTGTTTTCACTTTCCTTTTGTATAACACGCAACAAGTCCACACGGTCTTGATGCACAGCTATTTTATCCAGCTCACCTTGGATAGCTTCAAGTATATCTGAGTGTTCTCCAATGCCCACTGGATTCTTTAAATATACCATAATATTTGTCTTATGCAAAGCAATGTTGCCTTGTGCATGCAACTGCAGCGCTTTAATTATATCAACCATTTAATGCTCCGTTATAGTTATATCTTTACCATCAGCAAGGCTTTCTTCACCAAACTCTAGCACTGCTTCAGTATCTATGGTGGCTTGGTATGCCATACCTCGTGTTAGCAGTGTGTAGAATACTAAGTCTTCTTTATGCATGTCATCCAAAGGATGATGATATATCTCAATTCCAAAGCCATCGTTTCCATCTTCATGTCGGACAACAACGGCAGAATCGCCTGGATTTAAGTTTACTGGGTTTTTTTCTGACATACGGCTACCTTTATAAAATGCTCTGCATCTACAACAGCAAGAGGCTTCTTGTGGTTCATTTTTACAATCAACAAAGGTTCTCCACCGGAGTCATGGCTAATTGCCTGTTCATAATAATTATAGAGTGTGGTCATACGTTCTGTGTTCTTACACTCTATGTCATACGGAAATTGCACGTAGGCGGCAGTTGACATCTGCACATCAACGCCATTGACCCCCATAGGCGTAGACCGCACATCAAGGGATGTTACTTTCTTTAAAATACTGAGCAACTGCTCGGCTACCCAGTTTTGCAATTTACGACCCTTCGCTTTCGCTGACCTCACCGACATCCGTTTTTTCGGCACGGACTTCATTAATGTGCTTCGCGGAGAAGGCGCAGACTTGGCCTTCGCAGTAGAGCGTGGGGAAGGGGATGCCTTCTTTGAGTTCCGTGATGAAGTCGTAGGCTTCCGCTTCAGTCGTTTTAAAGATTTTTGCTGACGCAGTGCCATCAGGTGTCCTGTACTGTATCGTCATGAGTACGCCAGTAGTCTGTGACTTGGGTGTACCAGACGAACTTGCGATTTTTGGCTTTACTTGGTAACTGTCTTCGGAATTCCAAGTTTGGCCAGCAATGTTTTTTGTAGTCGCACCATGTGCACTCAAACCCCAATACCCGATTACCGGTTTCTTTCTTGTAGAAAGATTCTGGAACATCAGAAAACTGTCGTTTAAACGGCTCAGTGGAGTCTGTTGCAGAAATGGATTTCTGTATTTTCTCATTTACTTCTTCCTTCTCCGGTTCATTGTCGGGGGCTTCAGTAAAGGCTATTTCTCCAGTAGATTTATTTAAAGCAATCCATCCTTTGAAAGGTTTTCCAGCACCCATACCATAGCCAATACCCTGTGCTACGTAACCAAATGAATCTTTGTCTTTAATTCTGTTGAAACCATCAGATGCACTAAACTTCTGTTCAAATGCAAATGGTGATGCAGTTTTAATATCCCAGATACCGTCGTCCAGTTCTACATCATATTCACCATTAATGACGGTGCCATCAACTTCGTAGGATACTTTAGTGTGTTTAGATTTTATTTCAATGCCAGCCGCTTCCATCAATGTGAACATGGCAGCTTCCATCAAATCACCCATAATCATACGCATTTTAAAATCATATGAAGGTGGTTCTGGTTCGGCGCCAGACGCTTGCATCTGTAGCTGGCAGGTAGGCTTGCCGATGTTACTCATACGCAATGTGAATTCTTTATCTTTAGGAGTGAATTGCTTTTCCATAGCATCACGAGCGTATTGGGCAAACCTATCAAGGGTGCGGGGAGACATCTCTGCCTCCCCACGAGCCGCCTTTGAAAGGAATGAAAGAAGGCGGCTTTGGTTTACATTCATGATGCCATTGACTCCGGTAAGTCATCGTTAAGTACATCATCCATTGTAACAGTGGTTGATTCTACGTCAACTATGTTTCCAGCAGAGCGTAATGCAGAATCGTAATCCTTCATCACATCCTTGTTTTCGGACTCAATGTATGAATTGAAATCCATCAACAATTGCTGGTCATCTTCAGTAAAGTCAAGTGGGCCATTCCCCACTTTAAATGTACCGACATAGTAAATCACAGAACCATTCTTTTCCTTCTTCAAGGAAACATCCATGTCATAATAGATGAATGGCTTGCGTTGAGCTGTCAACGCATCCAAAGGCACGGAGATAGGCATGAAGTTAGCACCACGTGCTTTCCACAATACCGGCATACCCACAACTTCACGTTTTTCACCGCTAGCTGTCACCGCATCATTGAATGTAATCTTGCCAAAAAGCATACGGAAGCATTTAATATCTTTCTGCTTAGTGGCCTGTTCTGCAGTCAGGTTTTCACGTTTAGATGATGGCACTGAACCACAACGCATGGTTCCTGTAGAGTCAGGAACTTCTGTCTGCGGATACAGATTGTTTGCCATAATCGACTTCCCTATGAACTCACCTTCAGTTTGGTCATAGTGAATATACTGATAACGTTGCTGAAACAATTGAAACTTAACTGTTTTAGCATATATGTTTTCGCCATCCACATTAACTGTGAACGTGCCCGATGGCAACGGATTACCGTTATCATCTTCAAAGTCACGATTAATTTTCAACACCGTTAGACTGGAGTTGTTCTTCGGAGGCATTTCTTGTCCAGTAATTTGAGCTAACTGCTCAAAAGATAGACCTTTACTTATAGTAGGTAATGAAGTCATTTTTGACCCTTCCTTAGTTTGAACGAGAGTTTTATCACATTGCTTGTTGGTAGTCAAGCGTAAAAGTGTCCATGTCTAGCCAATTTTTTCCGACCTCAACATCGACTTCAAGTGGCACCACCCACTTGACATTATATAATTCTTCAAAGTCCTTAGTTACACCAGTCATTGCATCATATGTAATCTTAGCAACCAGAGCTTCTTCACCTGGATACACATCAAGAACTATTGAATCGTGGACCGTATTGATGACAATAGACTTGCAGCTATGATGTCTAAGTGCACTGTGCAACGAAAGCATTGCCAGCGGCACCAAGCAACCACCCGCCATACCTTGTACAGGGTAGTTCTTGATGGAGGGCGCTCCCGATGCAGCACCTGAAGCAAGGCGTCTAGCATCCGGAAAAGCGAATTGCTGACCAGTAAGCAAAGTAACACTATTATGTGTAATAGCTTCAGTCTGCAAATCTTGATGCCATTTAGCAAGCTTTGGATAATTGTCTGTAAACGCTTTGTAATAAGCCATCTCACTTGGTGTGCCGGTAGACCCTCCATAGAGAGGTTTGAAGGTATGCGCTTTCGCTTCCGTTCTTTCATCCTTGGTAACTTTAGCCTCTGGCTTATCGAAAATAACTGACGCAGTGTACTTGTGAACATCGACTCCATCTAAAATATCCTTAATCATATTTTCATCACCGCTCATCTGTGCGGCAACGCGGAACTCAAGCTGACTATAATCAGCCTGTAATATTGTACCGTTATCAAACCTAGATACAACAACACGGCGCACTGGGAATGTGTTACCCCGTGGCTGGTTTTGGAAATTAGGGTCAGATGAAGATAGGCGAGTGGTACGAGTAATGCATTGGTTAAACTTAGGGTGTAATATCCCGTTGGGCTTCACGTTACGGGCTATACCACCCACAAAGCTAGAAAGATACACCTCGACTGCGTTAAGCCGTACAGCGGCTCTCAGGAAGGTTTCTGCACTTTCGTTACCCTTGTGAATAGCGGCACGTAACAGACGAAGCAATGTGGTTTTATCTGTGGAAAACCCGCTGGCAGATACATCAAGCACACCTTGTGGATTCATTGTGAGTCCGCCGATTTTAGGAAGCGGCTCCTGTATGTACCCTTCTCCATCACAAGATTTACACTTTGTGGGTTTCTTCCATAAATCCCCGTTAACTTTGGTTTTCCAAAACTCGCCCTTACCTAGGCATTGGCGACAATGCACAGCACGTGTTTTATGTATGCGCGTGGTCATCTTCTTCACAGTGGCAGCGAACTGTGCTGTGCTCATCTGTGGACGATGCAGGGGCTTACCCTTATCGTTTAGGCCGATGTTAAATATTTCAGCCCATTTCTTTTTGTCAGTGATGCGGCGTGAATATATCAACTCACTCATCTGTGCCGGCGATGCAAAGTTAACAGGGCGGTCGCCCATGACCTCGTGGCACACATCTTCCAGCTTTATCTGCAACTCAGAACGTTCAATCTGGTAGTCGGAGCGAACCTTGTGAAGTTCGGAAAAGTCAATCTTGATTCCATTCTGTTCTAATGTAGCCAACACAGGCAGGAAGTTGTTCATAAGCTTTAGATGCTTACGAAGCGGTGCGTTTCTATCTTCAGAATATAGCTTACGTTGTGCATAAAACAACTCACGTGTGGATACAACGTCAGCGATGCCATATTCCTCAACAATATCCTTTGGCATCTTGTCAAAGCCTATGCCGCTACGGATGTATTCTTCAATCAGGTCGCCCTTCTTTAAGGATACTTTGCGTCTGGTACAGCTATCAGCCAAGCTTACGCCCCAGTTCTGGCAGCGCAGTAATAGGTATTCACCAATCATGGTGTCGTATACATCACCGTCATACTTAAAGCCAGACTCCCATAGCCATACCAAGTCAAACTTAATGTTATGGCCGATGAGCAGTGTAGTCTTATCTAAAGCATTCTGTACATCATTGTGAACTTCTCGTGTGTCAATAGTTTCGGTATCGTGGTGAAACCAACGAAGCACCGGCTCGTCATCCTCAATAGCATATTGTACTGATACAAGCTTATTGTCCTTGTGAAATGGTGAAGGGTCAGTGCGCTTAGTCTCAGGGTTCTTTTGAAACATTGTTTCAACATCTAATGTAGTAATCATGCTGTGTACCTACTTGTTGCTGTTTCTAGGTTGCATACTATATTACCGTGGAATCCGGTCAACTTGTTTTTAGATATTGTGAGGTAACGCTGTCTTTCATTATCAGAAACGTCTTGTTTGCCAATACCAATAATCAAATCAGCTTCAGCGGCCTTGCCGGTTTTGCTATTCTCCATCATTGCATAAGTAACGTTAGTTCTACTCTCAGCATCCGCCGATGCTTGACTGATGCCAATGCCAAATACATTGTGCCGCTTACAAACTTCACGGAACTTCAAGTATATCTGTCGTAGCTTTTCGTCAGTGCGAGCAAAGGAGCCCATGACATCCAGCTTATCCAGTTGGTCAATGATGATGATGTCAGGCTTATGCCGTTCACAGTGCTTGTTCAGCCACTCAATACTGGCATCCACCTTGTCAAACATATTTAGGTTGGCGCCAATCTCTGTAAACTTTTCTTTTGCTTGTGCACGGTTAATGTATAATTGTTCACCATTGAATCCGGTGTACGCTGATATAGCACGCTTCATAGTACGAATGGCTGGTTCTTCGTTAGTAATAACGTGAACGTTGGCGCCTTGTGCACAAAAACCATTGGGTGCGGTAGCTAGCGATACGTAAAAAGCTGTCTTGCCAATCTCCGGTCTAGCGAAGGCAATCATAAATTCACCACCACGACCACCACGGACAACTTTAGCTAGTGATGGGATATTAAATTCCCAACAGTCAGCGTTCTTTTCAAACTCTAACAGTTCATCTAGGTCAGTGGTTACGGCAACCAGTTCATCTTCGGGTATAAAACCATCCTCAGTCTTATCCACTAAGTCTTTGATTTCATGTATTTTATTAGGATTGCCCTCCATCATGGCTAAACCCATGTCAGCAATCTGTCTACCAATCTCCTGTTGCCACATGCTTTTAAGCACGTCAGCTGCCACATCATCACCGATGGGTGGGTAGGCTTTCAAGTCATCAATAATTTCAGCAATCAGTTCGCGTTTAGCACGAGTAGCTGTGGGATTGTGAACCCGAAAGAGTTCACGTAATTCGTTAGCGGTTAAATCACGCTCATACTTTTCATGCCCAACAATAATTGTATCATACAAGTCGGACAGTTCGGATGGAAACATTGAACGTAGTACGCGTGTTCTGTTTGTATCATAAAACTCTTTACCAAGTAGGAGCTTTATTAATTGCTGTTCTGTAGTAATTTTTTAATCTCCTGCGCATCATAATATTTTAGGTCATCATCTATTCTTATTATTGTTGTTGACACAAAGTACGATAAGTATTTCTGTAAGTCAAGTGCCTTACGAGTGGCGTCAGGGTCTAGGCACACAAATACGTGTTCATACTTACGTAGCTGTGTCAAGTCTGCATCTTTCATATTTGTTCCCAACAACGCAACACCAGTAGCAACAGGGGATATAGCACAGGCGGAAGCCGAATCTTCAACGAGTACAGCTTGTGAATGTTCACCTGCTGTGAATAGTTTTTGTGATTTACCGTACCGATACCATTTTGGTATTGTTTTAGGTTTTAGGCTTCTACCAATAGCATCGTACGTGATGCCGTTTTCTTTTACAAGAAACACAACTCTGTCCTGCTTTGGGTCATACAGTATTCTTGCCCTGCCGTTTTCAAAAGCGTCAATGCAGTTGTTTCGTTTTAGGTAATTTAAAGCACGGACATTATCTGTAAAAGGTGTGAACCATTCGGGAACTGTAAAATTTTCCGCGCCATGATAGAAAGTGATAGTATCGCGGATTCTTGAAGCGATTTCTGTTTTTGAGCGTTCCATCTGCTCAGAGCCTTTTGTTTTGCAGCTTGCTTTGTAACAATTCCACAATAGCTTGCCATGTATTTTTGAAATGGTGAAAGTTTTGCTTGCACAGGAAGGGCAAGAGATACGGACAGAATTTCCTTCTGTCGGTGCATTCTTTAGAATGTAACTTTTCATAACCTCGGTGTTCCCTATATAGTATGTATCTGCGGGGAGTTAGCCCTTTTACCACATAGAAAAACATCCGTCAATAAAAAAAAATAAAAAAAAAGCCCCCCACCGAAGTGAGGGGCAGTTGCGCTGAGATTACATATCTTTGAGCCAGAAAGGTTCTTCCTGCATTAGTTGGGAAGGAGTCGCATTGTCATAGACTGCATAATCATGCGTATCCACAAGCATCTTAGCAATGTCACCTAGGCTCATGTCATCCTTAACAAAGGTGAATAACACACGTTGCACTTTTTGTCCAGCACTTTCGCCATCAAAAAAGCCGTCCTGTGGGTCAAAAGCCTCCATCTCGTCTAGGTTGTTCTGAACACGGTCTACTCTTGACTGTGCTCGTCTGGCATCTTTTGATACCGTAGTGCTCCCTGCTGAAACCATAGACCTCTGACTCTGGTTTTGACTGACATATCCGTTGCCGAAGTATTGTCTGTTTGAACGGTGACGCGGAAACCGAGGCAAAGAGGGTGTGGCCTCCCTCTCCACTGGCAACCCAGCCCAATCAACCTTGAGTAAAGCAGGTATGAGATGACGTTCAAGCCACTCATGGTCAAAGTATTCTGTAGACCTGTGCTGATTCTTGTAGCCAACAGACACATTTGTACACTCTGGAATCAAAGATGTGTAGTTTGCGCTGTCAGTAAACGAACCCAAAGCGCACGGAGCCATAGGCTGCATCGGCGGAAGATTGTCTGACATCTGGTCAGCCAAAGCATTAGCAAAGGTAGCAGAGCAACACTCACCGCCTGATTGGTGGGTAATGATGTCACCATAGTCCATGCGGTCAAACGCAACACAGTGCTGAATACCATTGAAGTATTCTGGCTTGTGCTGCGACAGGTAGGTGGAACCAATGCCGCCCATCTCTTCACCGATGTGGAACACATAAAGGCCATCTACGCCTGCTTCAATGAGCCTGCATAGAATGTAGCAACCTAGCTTGTCATCAGCACCTAGAACGCAAGCCTTGGGCTTTGTAGCGCTATGTACTGTGTACAGTTGGTGCGTATCAACCCAGCCATCAAATTGATTGTTGGAGCCATACAGACGACCATCCAGCAACGTGTAAAAAGGAAACGTGTTACCCGCATCACGAGCTTCTTGTTTCATTTGAATATCGGTTACTTTGTCACCGGCAATGTTCTCGTACCAAGTAACCTCGGCTGGCACAGACGCATGGACATACAACTCACTGGAAATATGCAGTGTGGTGTACTCGTGATTGATACCGCTTTGCACAGTGTCAGTGTGGCAGCTAAACATAGTCTTAGGATTCTTACCAATCTGTACAATGAGATTGCCCTTGACATCTACGTGTGGTGTCACCTTTGGTTGTGCTTTGGCAATGAACGCAAGAAGCAACTCATTGACCTTGGCTTCTTTGCCATGTGGTGAAACTGTACTGAGCAAGTCATACAGCAACGGGTCAATATCTTTGCCGCGAACAGCAACAGGTATTTCGGAAACGTCAACCACTGGTTTGGCTGGTACTAGATTTGAATATAGTGTCGTCATTTTACTCTCCTGTAATTGTAGTCACACCTGGAAGTAGCGGTGCATGGGGTTGAAGTAGGTCGGCAAGATACTCGTCAAACATAGAGTCATCGAAGTTATCTGGATTGTCACACGTTGCAATATAACGCATGACAGTAGTTGTGTCATCTACCTTCTTGGGATTGGTAAACTCGTCAACGATAGGTAGACTGTGAAAACGAAATGAGCCATCGTTGAAAGTTAACACTGTGTGTGCAACATCACAGGGTGAACTCATGGCATCACAATACATACGAACTGAGGATGTGTTCTTGGCATCCCAATGGTAGTTAGCCTTACCAACATGAACAAGACCCATGTCGTCACCATTGTTGTCATCCCAATATACAAACATATGACGCTCGACATCAGCCCACGGAACAGGGTGGTACACGCAACCCCGAACTCTGGCGGCATTCTCATTACTGAAAATACCATTGCCGTGGTAGGCACGAATAGTGTCAGTGAAGTCAATGTTGCGATGGTACACAAGATTGTCGTCACCGGCTGTCGCATACCACAAAGCATCATTTTCTTCTGCACATAACACGGAACAATAGATGTCACCCTCAACATTCCAGAAGGAATCATTGTCAGTGTCAATCTCACTGCTACAATTAGTACACTCACTGGTTTCGTAAATGCAATATGAACCAGACGTGGACGTAAGGTTTGGATATTGCCACTTCTCACCCCTCGGCGCAATAATATTACGTTCACCGATACGAACGTGAAACATTGTTGCGTCATTTGACAACTTGAGAACAAGCGCGTAAAATGGTGTGGAGTCAAAGTATGGCATTGGACACGCTGAAGAGTCATTGTAATCACCAGCCGGTACATCGAACTCCGCAGAGAGACGAAGACGTCTACCGATTGAGTCCATTGGCTTTATGTTGTGCTTGTCCAGATGCTTGCACAGTTCCTCACGTTGAGCAGCGCGAGATGAATACACACGCGTATGATACCACTCTGCACTTTCTGAATCGAACCAGCAGAGAGTTCTAGCTGTGACAATGCCACTGCGAGATATGTATGCACCCATAGTAATTGGACAATGCGCGTAGAAGTCAACTGGTCTGTTAGGACGCCGCAGTGCAAAGTTGTGCTGTGAGTCCATGCAAGACGATGGCGTTTCTGAACTAGGCTCACGCATATACATGGCTCGCACCTCGTCAACAGTGTTGGCAAAATGGAAGTCAGCAGGTTGGTGCATCTCAATCAAACGAGCCGCAGTGTTGTCAATGTACTGTGGGCACTGGAATTTTTGACCCTCCCACAAGAAAGCCCTTGACAATGCACGAGATACGGATGTCTCGGTACGAGTGCCAAGCCTCTTGATGCCACGAGATACAGGCAACCATGCCTGACTTTTCTTGGAGTCAGACAAATCGTCACGGATACGCTCGTGAAGTGAGGCACTGCACTTTGGAAACCAAGGGTTCTCGTTACGCAGACCAGTGGACTGGGTCATTGCATCCATAGGTAGGTTGGGGAAACAGATAACACCATCTTTTTTGGCGTTCCAGATGACAGGGTAAGCCATAGTCAATTCCCTGCCAACGCTGTAGTAACGACGTGTGCTGCCATCTGGCAGACCGAAGTTACGTAATACAATGCTAAAGTCGCTAAGGAATTCCTCAACATATGGCGCAAGTATTCGTAACTTACGTGCAGCTGAAAGTGAGACTGGGTGCAACTCTGTGGGCTGTTCCATGAAGAAACTTAGAGGTGTGCCATGACGTTCGGCATACTCCTCAACTTCTGCGTTGATAGCACGCATAGCATTGCCCATACCAGCAAAATTTGTTCTAGGCATACTACCCTCCCTACGCTTTGCGTTCTAAGTATTCGACACGTATGGCGGCTTTACCGCGCACAGCAATCATTGAATCGGCAGGAATAGGCTTGAAAACACAAGTGGTGTCCTGACCTGTGAGACGAAGCAATAGCTGGTCGCTGACATGACGCTCTGGCCTGTTACCGAATGTGAGATACAGATGTGAATTGCCAGCATCATCAAAATCTTTTGGCAACGATATGACCGAACCAAAAGAAAAGTCACGTGTTGACATAGCAATTTCTGGAGTGTCTTGCATATCAAGCACGAAGCCGAACACGCCAGTGACATCACAGTTGCGGTCAGCGTTAGCAGAATCCATGGGAGTGATAGTGAAGTTGGCAATCTGATTTACAGACGCAAGTTTGCAACCCATGAAGAAATTTTTGTACGTGCCAAGTGACAAGTAAGAGTCACCACGACCTTCTTGGTACTTGAACACAGCACCAACAGGGATTGAGTGGCGGATTGCAGTGCCGCCGATGTCTTGAATGCGGGTACTAATAAACATAATCAGTTCTCCATACAATTTGAGTTTCGGGAAAGGTACGATGCCACTCATAGGTTTGACTACGTTTGGCAGCAAATGACGTCCATAGACGTCGCTCAAGTGTGTTGTTGTATCGACCAACAGACTCAACGTTGGTTCTGACTGCATTGTGATACACCTGTAATTGAGATGCTTTCATTTCATCAACGAATTCATGGGTAACAACACACAACTCTTTGGTGTGGCACTCGAATACTTTGTCATGTGGGAAAGATTTCTCGCCAGAAACATAGCGAACATAATATTTGCCTGAGTCGTATTTTTGTACCACACCAAGGAAGCGTGCGTGCATCCTTCTGGTGCCGTAGTAGACAGCCACCAGTTGGTTGTCTTGATATTTTCTAGGCATAGCAACCTCCTGTGATTTGAATAACTAAGTATAGCAAACAAGTGGCTCCTATCTAAACACACGATTTAGTATGTGAAATATGATAAGAGCCACGATTGCTATGAGGAGAGACACATTGAATAGTCTTTCCATACTATAGTCTATTTAGATACAAAAGATGCTGCTGACAGAAGCTGGTCAAGATTAATTGACATAGTCTGTCCCCTGCTGATGATTTGGATAATAGTGTCATCATCAGACATTTTACGTGCCGCAATGACTTTAGGCTTCTTGGAAGCCACCATACGAGTGGTGGCCTTCTTGACAACCGATTTGTCAACAGGAGTACGCAAGGCATTGACAACACGAGTGTGACCGCCATACTGCTGCCGAGAGATACCCGACACGGCCATCAGCTTCTGAATGGTCTTGCTATGTGGCTTGCGCGTAGCACCAGACATAATGCTTTCCACTTGATTCCAGGACATATTGCTGGCCTTACGAATCTTGTGAGAAGTGTTGAGACCACTGGCACACAAGGCGCGTGTCAATGGTGAAGAAACCCAGTTTTTGGGCATGGTAGTCCGAACAGTTACTTTGCTCATTTTCATTCCTTTCATGAATGAAGCTTTGAATTGACATAATCTTCAATGATTATGCCGCTGGTATTTGGAGTAGCTTTACGCTTACGAAGCTGTAGTTGTGCAGACTCCAAATTACTATGGGACTCAACGAGCCGCCACGAATTATTGACAAGGACAAATACCTTGTATGTGATTACCTTTTTCATTGTGTGTTCCCTGTCCAAAGATTGTGAATTTCTTAACTGAAGATATAATAACAAAAAAAGACCCCTTATCCAAACAAGGACAAGGGGTTAGTCGGGGAGGAAATTGTGAACTCAAAGGTTTTCAATGTGAACCGGTGTAAGTACCTTAGTCATAAACTTTTCAAATGACCTGTTTCCCGGCACGGAACGAGCGACTGCGGCTGCGAATATGTCCCTGTCAAACTTAGGATTGTTTTTAATCATATAGTGAATGAAATCATTGACAAATTCCGGTGGTAGCCGGTGCCAGTGTTCACCAAAAATTGAGGCAAATACCTCATAATGTTGACGTGTTAGTTTCATAACGATTGCTCCTATCGAATCATGTAGCGCCAGATATTATAACCTGACCAACAAATAGCTACAGTTGCGGCGGTGAACAGGCCAGTCAGATACAGACCGCCATAATACAGCAGCTCATGGCCAGCAAATATAAAGCCACCGATTGCTACAGTGAAAAGGAATAGATGAGAGATTTTGTCTACGTTACACATTTTGTGCCTCCGTTGGTTGTGAACCAGCGTCAAAAAAGCCAAACGCTGTTTCGGGTATTGCATTATAAAGTTTATAACACGCATTTGATGCGCGGTCATAGGATGAAAAGTAGGCAAGAATTTCTTCTCTGTCGCCTACGTATTTAACTACAGCCCAATTATTTGAATCAGCCATAATTTGTGCCTCCGTTGTTTGTGTTGATTTCCGATTACTTGACAAGTATAGAACAGAAACAGTCGTTATCAAAACAGCGAAGCTATGCAGAAAAAGTGTGAATGCGCCTGATTCTAAATCCCGATGGCTGGCGGGATGATAGAACCGTCTGTATAGACATGATAGTAAAAGTTGCGAAGCTCCTTATGATAGTGCCTGGCCTTAGCCAGGCCGCTGATAGTAGGCCAAAAAAAAGGCCAGCTCGAAAGCTGGCCAGTTGGGAGGATTGGGAATTTATGCGGCTTTTTCATCCGCATCAGCAACGCGGGTTGCCTTGGCGTTTTCTTCAACCGATATGTCAATTTGTTGAGCTAATTCGGTTAACCTCTTGAGGGTTGCACCGTCAACCTTTTTCGCTTTGTCGGCCTCCTCAGCAACGAGTAGGTTGCCATCTTTCAACCAATGGATTAAGGCAAGCGCAGTTTTACGCGCTTCGGTTGGCGAATTGATAACGCCCTCAGCATTATCGCGCTTTGGGGCTTCCAAACCAGTTTGGTCAGAATTGAGGGGCGCGTTTTCAAAATGCCGCTTGTATGCCTTGCCCATTTCGGCAACCGTTGGCATTGTTCTTGCGTCTGGCGTTGGTACAGCCGCACCCGCCATTTTCATTTTCGGGAATGTCTTTGACATATTCCAAAAAACTTCCGCAGAATGACGGCCTTTCGCGTCTTTGGTCATGCCGTTATAGGTTGCCGCGTCCACATATTCCGCGCCATCATTACGAACATATCCGGCAACGAATCCGGTTGTATCGCCATTGAAAACCAGCATTGCCAATTTGATAGCATCACCAGCCGATGACATGAGGCGTTGCACTTCGCCATTGTCCGGCTTGCCGTTTTCATCTTGAGCAACGCAACCCTTCACAATGTCTTTTAACAATCCCTTGCAACCTTCCAAAGACCGCATTTCTGGCGCGGAAAGGCTAATCAAATCGGCAAGCGATATTGCCAAGGTTGAAACAATCCGGCTTTTTTGCTGTTCGGTTGCCTTCAAACTTTTAAGGCTGGCGCGAATTGCGTTGGTGGCTTCGTTGGTAGTTTTAACAGTTGATACATATGTCATTTTTTTGTTCCTTTCAAGAACTGTGTCAAAATATTGACGTTGCCAGCCTTCCTTGGCTGGTTCAACCATTATAGGGGCAGCACCTTTGCTATGCAAACAGGCGGCATAACCTACTGAAAACATTGGACAAAATCCATCTTCCCGGCACGAAATAATATTACTTTGCAGCTGGTGTGTCGCGCAACATTATTACAAAAAAGCTGCAACCTATTGATTTTATTACGCAATATTCCCCGACGTCGGGCTTTTTTCCTTAATGATTACAATGGTTTACCGGTCATTTGGGAAAGTCTCATTTTTTAACACTATCATTTTTCCTCACTTCGTTCGGACTATCATAAGTTGCTTACGCAACCTTCTATCATATGTTCGCTATCGCTCACTATCAC
>Ga0098038_1000536_pt1 | contig 16938 bp, 18 predicted proteins | sample 5B_taG_FD_75051 | JGI IMG/M metagenome (GOLD analysis project Ga0098038, IMG submission 75051) | Marine viral communities from the Subarctic Pacific Ocean - 5B_ETSP_OMZ_AT15132_CsCl metaG | ecosystem: Environmental > Aquatic > Marine > Oceanic | place: Pacific Ocean | collected 2015-01-08 | reverse complement strand
TCTGTTAAAAGGATTACGTTATCAGCTTCCCCACCTTTTGCTGAATGTATTGTAGATAATGTTATCCTCGGCTTTTTAGTAATCTTTTCGCCAAGACGAAGCATTGACAAAATATAACTTCTTTCGTGTGGTGTAAGGGCAGTAAACATATCATGCCATATCTTTGGCTCAGGTAGTTCTGCTAAGTTTTGTATTTCTTTTAATGTGAGTTTACGAGAAGAGTCTATTCCATTTAATGCTTTTCTTTTTGCTTCCTTTATATACGGTAACATATTTTCGGCTTGGTCAGGAAAAATAAGATTACCTTTTCGTAATTCTTCCCAGTTTTTTACTGCATCTATTTTCTTTTGCGATATAGAGGGATTGTTTTTTCTTTCAAAGTATACACCTAATCCTCTACAATGGGCTTCAACCTCGTTTAATAAATAATTAGAACGAGATAATATTAACCATTGACCAGAGGATATATCAACATGTTCGAAACTTGCTTCGGTGACTACATTACCAGTCTCTTCTCTAGGACTCCAAACTTTTTGTGTTCTTGTCTTAATACGACTTATGACTTTGTTAGCTATTCTAAAAACACTTTGGGGAATACGATAGCTTTTCTCCAAAACCCTAGCACCACTGGATATGTTAATCAAGAAGTTCACATCTGCCCCTGCCCAGCGAAAGATAGCTTGATCATCATCACCAGCGATATAAACTCGCTTAGATTTTTGTGCGAGAACCTTTACTAGTTTCCATTGTAATGGACTAAGGTCTTGGGCTTCGTCAACAAACATTACATCAAGACTAGGGGCAAGTTCTTTTCTTACACACATGTCAAGCATATCTGTAAAGTCGTATAATCCTCTTGCTTGTTTAAATTGGTTTAAGCCCTTAGAAAACCTTTCTAACGTATGCCAGTCTATATCTTCATCGTAGTGTTCTTGCCACTCCGACCTAAGATCTTGACATTTAAGTCTTGCTAATCCTTCTACAAACTTTAACTTATCGTCCTTAGATAACAAAGAAATAGATCCTTCTTCCAAAGTTATATCTCCAGTTAATCGTAAACCCATAATATCATTAAACTCTCTATAGCTTGAACGAGCCATGACAGAATCTCGTGACAACCCCAACATACGATAACATAACGAATGTAAAGTTCTAAAGTTAGGTATATCTTTTCCAGTTAAAGCAAACCTTTCCATAGTTCTATCTTTGCCCTCGTCTGAGGCTTTTTTAGTAAAAGCGAAATAACCAATCTTATCAGGTGAAGTTCCTTTTTCCATCTCCATTTCTATTAGGTTAAGAATAGTCGTTGTCTTGCCTGTTCCTGGAGGACCAAGAATAATTGACCATGTTGAAGGATCTATACTCAAAACGGATCCTCGCCCATACTAGGTAATTCGAAACTATCTTCTTGGGAACTAAACTCTGGTATATACCAAACCGTTACACCTTTACCTTTTACATGAAAAAAGTGATCACCACCCCCAAGTTCCCTGAGCCTTGCAGCAATATGGTTTCTTCCGTAATCCCTAAACTGCTGTCTTCCAAAATAGTCTATTAAATCTTTTAACCTAAAATAAGTCTTGCTTTCTTCTGTCCAAGGCTTACCTAGTAATAACTCATCTCTTGATTGGGCTTGTGCACGTTCAGTACAAAAAGATTCTAATAGTTCTTTAAACTGTCCTTGAACCGAAACATCATCTGGTACTTCAATAATAGATACACTATCTAATAATTGTTGGACTACAGTTCTCCAGTTGTTTTGTCTCATAGTTAATGGCATAAAGTTTAACTCGTCCATACATCTTCTTTGAAACTTAGTTTGGTTTTGTAACTCATCTGTAGTAAGTTCTATTCGGTGACCCTCTACATCTAAAAACCAAATCGGAGGTGTAGAGTCTTGTTTTTGTAGATTACTAAATTGTGGTAAGCCCCCAGAAGAACCAACCCCGTATTCGCATGTTCGACAAACGGCAGCATTACAATGAGAAGCGATAGGTTGATCGTTACACTTATATTGATAATCTCTATTACTTAACGACTTAATAACAGTCAATACGTCTGCAGCACCAAGAGGTGGTTTCATATATTGAAAATTCTTTTCTTCTAACTTCTTCTCCCAGTCGTCTGAAAACTTCTTTCGTAAAAACACACCAACATCAAATAGACCATTATTCCTAGTTCCTTCAGGAAAGCCCATACTACAAAGTATTTTTAAACATGGTGGTGCACCCTCTAAATCTTTATCTGCGTTATCTGCTGATATAATCTTTAGGCTTTCTAATTGTTTCTTACTTATTACCTTGGTTTTTGCATACTTTAAAAATTCTTCTAAGTCTGTTATCGCTACCCCTTTATCATCGTGGGCATACCTAGTTGTACGTTTACCACCGAAGTATGGCATATTTAGAGTGCTACCTCTATCACCTTTTTCTAACAGAAGTTTAGTTTGCTTGGGGAATATCTCTGCAGTTGCATAACCCAGCACCGATGCAATATCTTTTAATTTATGTTGAACAATAGCACAGCTGACTGGCTCGGATAGAAACACATATACATGTGCCCCTCCTGATTTAGACCGTGCTACCACAAAAGGAAGTTCATTAGTTTGTATTAACTTAGTTACTAAATCACCGTGGTTTAAAGGATATTGATCAATATCAATAGCACCCCAAGTACAAGTATTGTTTTCAGTAATCGGTATAATACCTAATGAATTTTTTCCTTCTAAATGATTTTTCCAAAGTTCTTGTAACCGTAAGTCATCAATATCTTCTGATATGATACGGTATCTTCCCTTTTCTTTTCCTATACCGTTACCCTCTTCTGAAACAAAAGAGCCATAAGCCTTTCGTAAACCTGAGAATAACTGTGCGAATTCTTTTGCTATCATAATAAAACAGGGGCAGTTTTCACTGCCCCTTAATACCTAGAACGGTACTGTGTCGTCAGAGACTGGGCTCGATACCCCCTCTTGATCAGGTTGCTTTACCTTTACATCTCCTGACCTTATTCCTTTTAAGAAGTTACTTGCTTCAATAAGAAAAGGCTTACTACTTACAGCCTTATCTAAACCAATAGACCAACCGTACCAAGAACCTTGGTCGTTTTGCTCACCAATAGTCTTTACTAGATAACGGAACATAAACATTGGGGCTTCTACTAGTTCGCCTTTACTGTTTTGAACTTTGCGTTGCTTCATCTGACTAATCCATTTTCTAGATTTACTAAGCTGGGATGAAGTCATAGTAAGAACGGCTTGTTGCCATTCGGTTTCGTCTTGGTTAGTAATCATAACATAGAAGTGAGCAGTCTCCTCGATATAGTTACCGTTGTCTAAAACAAATTTGTTCTTATCTGTTTTAGTACATTGGCTTAATATCTCTCTGCTATGGTCAGGATTAACTAATCCTCCACCACTATTATCACGAGACTTCCACTCTATATACTTCTTTTGATAATAACAAGGAACAACAATTAACCCCTGATCGCCATCGGTACACTCTGAGGTAACAGTATTATAAATATGACCTTGCTCCGATCCTTTTACATACTTGCCATCGTTTTTGTTAAGTTGAGGACTACCTGATTGTATAATCCTTATAAAGGGAACAGAATAATCGTCAGTAGTAGTTTCTTCTAATCCTGTGCCTACGTTTAATATATCGTCATCTACTACCATAATAGTTGACTCTTCTTTTTTTACAACTGCTTGTGCCATTTTTTCCTCCTATGACTTTGAAATTTTAGTTGTGAAACCACTGTATAGACCAAATAAAGTAACAGGAATATCTGTTCCCTTTTCCATTTGTTCTCTAGCGAATGATTTTAAAGTGGCGTGGTGAACACCCTCTTTAGTAGTATAACTTTGCCCCATACTATCTAAAGCTGACATGACTTCTACATACTTATTGTCACCTCTGCCAAACTGTGAAACAACTTCACGCTTTATGAGTTCTCCGAAACCATTTTGTTCTAGCCAAGAGTGTGCTTCGTTTGCTCGGTCTTTTGAGATATGAGCCGTAACAAAAGGCTCAACCTTTATTTTAGTTCCGTCTTTTAATTCAAAACTAGATAAACCAACCTCTGCTAAAAGATCAGGTATTTCTTGTTCTGCAATCTGTCTTATTCTAAACTTATAGTCTTTAATAGACTCCTCGAAGCCTTTTACTTCATTTTGTTTGTGAATAAGTTCGTTAGCCAATTTAGACAACTGATTTAACTCATCAGTTGTAGCCTTGACATTTAAGGTGTTTAAGCCCTCACCACTGAGGATATCGTCAAGATTTTCCATCATACTCTCCAAAGTATTTTAGGTTAATATTAATGGGAAGATATAGTGCTTCTTGTCTATCCCACTTTAGCATTTTAAACTTCCCATCGTTTACATGAGAAGCTATACTGCAAGCTATACCAATAGCTGCAGGATCTCCCATGAGCAACAAGTAGTCGTCATCAGAGAACTCATTTAAGCCTTCTCGCAACCGTGCAACGGTTGGAGCCGAACTAAATACAATTTGTCTGTTGGAAGGCAGTAATGTTCTTATTCTGCCAAATCGTGTAGCCCCAGAAATGTTCTTAGTACCGAAATCCTGAACCACATATACCGTAGCATTTTGTTCCATTCTACTTTCTCCAGTTATATTTAAATTACCTTACTATATTATTACTTAAATATATATAAGTATTTACTGGTAGCCTAATGTAATTTTAAAAAGATTTTGATTTTTATTTTTTATAAAAGCTCGTCATAATCTCATAATATCATAAGATGTGTGTTAAGTCCTTGTTTTTACTGAACAATGGCTCTATGAGATTTGTGTTTACAATATGATAGATAAAGGGTCGTAAGCACCTTTTTTCATAATATTTATATATCTCACTAGATATTAGTATAGTATAGTAAATTTTAGAAAGAAAGAAGGAGAGAAATTTGTTTAAATTTAAAACTAAACCGTACAAGCATCAACTAGATGCTTTAACCGTTTCCTGCGAAAAACAAGAATACGCATTGTTAATGGATATGGGAACAGGTAAATCTAAAGTATTAATAGATACTATCGCTTACCTTTATGATAAAGGTGAAATTAACTCAGCTTTAATTCTTGCACCAAAAGGTGTTTATAAAAACTGGGTGGGTCAAGAAATACCAACACACTTACCAGAGCATATAGAGCATAAGATAGCTTATTGGTCTTCGCCCTTAACACAGAAGATAAAAAATGAGATAAAAAGTATTTGGGATCCAGAGTGGGATCTTCATATATTTGTAATGAATATTGAAGCGTTGTCAAGTGGTAAGGCTTTAGACGTAGCTAAGAAGTTTTTGTCAAGGCATAAGAATGGTCTTGGTACTGGAACTTTATTAGCTATAGACGAATCAACAGTTATAAAAAACCCTAAAGCAAAAAGAACTAAAAGTGCAATAGATTTAGCAAAGATGGCTAAGTACAAAAGAATACTAACAGGATCACCAATAACAAAATCACCTTTAGACCTATACTCACAGTTTGCTTTCCTTGGGGAATCTTTACTTGGCTTTAAATCTTATTATTCTTTTTGTTCTCGTTTTGCAGATATGATTCGTAGGTCTGCAGGTACACATCAATATAATCAAATACTTGGCTTTAGGAACTTAGATGAACTTACTGACCTTATTAAACCTAATTCGTTTAGAGTTACTAAAGAGCAATGTTTAGACTTACCAGAAAAGGTATATACAAAAAGAAGTATTGAACTAACTTCTGAGCAGAAAAAAGTTTATGACGAAATGAAAAAGAATGCTGTAACTATACTAGACGATATGGAACAAGTTACTGCTAACGCTGTTATAACTCAGCTATTACGACTACATCAAATAAGTTGTGGGTTTTTAAATACGGATAGTGGAGCTAGTGTTGAGCTAACAAACAACAGATTAAGCGAACTGATGGGTATACTAGAAGAAGTAAATGGAAAAGCAATTATATGGGCTAACTATAGGCACGATATATTAGCTATACAATCTGCACTTAAAAAAGAATATGGTGATAAATCAACTGCATCATACTTTGGCGATACTGCAGGAGAGGATCGACAAAAGATTGTTGAGTCTTTTCAAAACAACGACGATCTTAGGTTTTTTATCGGTCAACCAAAAACTGGTGGTTATGGTCTCACCTTAACTGCTGCAAATACAGTAATTTATTATAGTAATAGTTATGATCTTGAGGTAAGGTTGCAATCAGAAGATCGTGCACACAGAATAGGTCAAGAACAAAAAGTTACTTATATTGACTTAGTTGTAGAAAAAACAGTTGATGAAGTTATAGTAAAAGCACTTAGGCAAAAAATTAATATAGCTACACAAGTTTTAGGAGAAGATTGGAAAAAATGGCTGATATAATAAAAACATTTAAAGACTTGAGAAGAGAGAACGAACTAACTCAAAAACAAGTTTCTGAAAACACTGGTGTTAGTGTTATTACAGTTTATACTTGGGAAGCAGGACAAAGGCAACCAACCCTTGATAACTTTGAAAAAGTTTTAAATAAGATGGGGTATGAGTTAAGTATAAAACCCTTGGAGGTAGCTCAGTGAACATAGATAGATTAAGAGTAGAAATAGAAAAAGATGAAGGCTGTAAGTACGAAGTCTATTTAGATCATCTTGGTCTACCAACTTTTGGAATTGGGCATCTTGTAACAGAGTGGGATGACGAATATGGAAAACCTGTTGGTACTAAAGTTTCTGAAGCTAGAGTCAATAATTGTTTTCAAACCGATGTTCATGGCACAATAGACGAGTGTAAAAAATTATACGATAATTTCGATAAGATACCAGAAGAAGCACAGTTGATCTTATGTAACATGATGTTTAATATGGGCAGACCTCGTCTTTCTAAATTTAAGAATATGAATAAAGCTATCGCTGAAGAAGATTGGTTCGAAGCAGCAGTTCAAATGGAAGACAGCCGTTGGTATAAACAAGTAACTAATAGAGCTGAGCGACTCATAAAAAGAATGGAAGACTTAGGTGTAAAAGAACAAGTTGCTACTTAGTTAACCCTTTTTGTTTTTCATATGTCCTAAGACCACCAAGTCCTAGCATACCCATCAAAACTGTCATAAGTGAACCCATGTCAAAAGTTGGAAGTTCTGGTATTTCTACTGTTAAATAAGCACATATAAACATAGTAACAGGGGCAAGTACGAAATGCCAACATAGGGCAATACCACATGTCCAGCCAATAAAGGGTCGCCAGCCTGCCACAAATATGGATTTATGTTGTGCTTCTGCCTTATTTATCTCTATCTGACCTTTTGCCAGTTCCTGTGCATGATTCTCTGCCATAGTTGCCACCTCATGTGCCAACTTGTTCTTCATGTCTTTATCTTCTATAAATTTACCAAGTAAATTACTTACTGGTCCTATTAGAGCTGTTAACATTATTATCTCCCTTATGTTCGTGACCCATCCAAATACCAAACACACCTGTCATTACACCCATAACGACAGATACGAAAGCTGATTGACTAGCAGTTGGGTCATCTAATCCCATAAACCATTCAGCACAACGCCAAGACATAACGGTACTAGCAAGCATCATCAGTCTTGGTAATATCTTCCATTTTAAAAAGGTTTCTACATTCATTGTATTAAAATCTCATTTAAACCAAAGCCTTCTAACAAAACTAACGTAAAGAACAATAACAAAATGCCTCCTGCTATTAATTTACCACTAAAATTAGTAGATCCAATCTTAATTGCAACAAACTCATTACCTAGTATTCTAAGTGATAACTCAAAAGAATTATTGCTTAAATCTAAATTAATTAGTTTCTTTTTTTCATCTGTCATGTTCTTTTCTTTTTTATTTTCTTTTGAACTGTTTTACTAAGGTCTTTTAAATGAAATAGTTTTACACTTTTAGACGTGTGTGATGCACCACTATGTAAAGTGCCGTCTTTCATTTTATGAGACTTACCGTTATAAATTGTTCCGTTTCTTTTATAATGTGTTTTCATTAGTATATCCTCACTTTTTTTGGGTCTACGTTGGGTATTACTTTACAAATACAATCGTATACTTGTTCTTTATCGTTTTTCATATAGGTTTGGTTACTTAACTTTTTTTCGAAACGTAAACAATCATTTACATTCTTAAAATATATTGCTCCTTCATCAACAAAACCATTCAATGTACAAAATAACATAAACGCTGTCATTTGGCTATACTCCTAAGACTTTCCATTACTTTATCAATGTCTGGTTCTTCACCATTAGGATTATAAATACATTTGTATTGTTTAGGGCAGTTTTTTTCTATCATCATTTCAAATGTTTTATTGCCACCTTGATATATACATGCTTGCTGCCCAGTAACTTGAGACTTAACTGTTTTCTTTAATCTACAAGTTGTGTATTTCTTTTGCTGTACTTTCCCTTGCCATATTTTTTGTTGCCTTGTGTAATCTTTACTTTTGTATTCGTAAGCAAAGGCTTTTACACCTGCAACCAATACACCTAAGATTAAACCAGTGACTATAAGCGAATATCCAACCCATTTTATAATCTCCATTATTTCTTCTTGTTGTTGCCTAGCTTTAATTCTTGCTTGTTTTTGTGCTTCTTTAGCTTTGTTTATTCTATCTGCTCTTTCAGCAATAATCTGGTCCCAAGTTGTGGGTCCAAACCTTAAATTGATCATATTTTTAAGTTCCTGACGCTGCTCCTCCAAAAGCTTTCTATTAATAAAATCATCTGCTGATTTTTCAACTGAACCAAACTGTTCAGCAATAGACATCCCTTTGCCTTGACCTTTATTCATCTGTTCTTCACCAAGAAAAAAGCCATCTATTTGTTTAGCTATACCTGATATATCTTGTACTGTACTGATGTTGCTTTTAATAAACTCTACTGATTTTTGTACTAGAGCAATACCAGTCAGAATTTCTGCAACAACCATGTCTACCTACTTTTGTAATTCATCTAATATCGCTTTTGCAGCACTAGGCTTGGGTACATTTAAATCATCCAAATTACCAGTTCTTGATGTTGCACTAAACTCACCATCGTTACCTATAAAAATTCTTCCTAAAACTTTTACAGCTTGAGAATGTGCAGGACTCATCTTTGAGGCTTGAGCCATTGCTCTTAACTTATCAGGATCTACTAAGGCTTGAACTAAAGCGTCTTCTCTAGCCTTTCCTCTTATCTTATTTACGAAAGTTAAAATCCTTCCAGGACGTGTAAACACACCAACAAAACTTCTTGCAGCAACTAACAAAGCATTGTTTTCTTCTTTTGCAATTCTTGCACCTACATCGGTTAAAGCAGGCTTCATTGCAGCCAAAACTTTATTTAAATTTTGAACATATTCTGGACTAAATAATAAACCTAACTTATCTTTATTATTTCGTATATAACTACCCATAAGATCTACATCAGGAATCATCACACCGTTTAGATTTTGTACTAAACCTGCGTTTTCATCAGTCATTTCTTTAAATACTCTTGCTTGAAATATTTTTTTTAATTGTGGTTCTCTATTTAAAATAGGAATGACTTTTTGAAAACGAGTTATATTTTCTGGTTGCCAGACTAAACTAAATAGTTTTTCTGGTTCTCTAAGTAACGCACCACCTAGTTCTAATGTCTCATCTAACTCTGATAAAGAAGCAGTTCGTTTTGCATTTATCTGAGTAATAACTTCTCCAAAGTCTGATGCGTTATTTAATTTTGCAAGAGCTTCTGGTGAAAGATATTCTTTCATAACCGTTCCATACTTTTCTACAAAAGCATTATGAGCATTAGTATCTATTTTAGTAATCACACCATCGTTATTTCTTTTTACAACATTTTTTAGCCATTGCTCACGAATAGAATCGCCAACTTGAACAAGAACATCACCGTTTTTAGGGTCTTTCTTTAATAAGTCAGCTACCTCTAAAACGGCTGTTCTACCCGTCTTATCTGGAGTCATTACTAAGTTAAATGCTGCTTCAGGGTTTTTAGCCGTTCTTAATTTAGCTACAGCAGAAAGTTGACTATTACGAAACTTTTTTGAAAACTCTGCAAAACCATCGTCTAATAGTTTTAATTCATCGGCTAATCCTTTAGGTGCATTTGCTCTTGAAAGAACACGAGTCCTTGCTGTTTCTAATGCTTTTACCATTGAACTTATTGTTTCAGGATAAGGAGCGTCTTCTCCTTTTAATGATTTTAAATAAGCCTTACGCTCTAATCTTCTCAGGTCTCGTAAGTTTTCATTTAAGGTTCTTAATGAAATATTCTTTACACCAATCGCTCCACCTTTTTCTGAAACAACGAAAGCATCATATACTTTGTTTACAACTTTTAATTCTTCTGGACTTAAAAAAGGTCTATCAGAAAAAGTTTTCTTTAAACTTGCTGCAATATTTGCTGCTTCCGTTGGTTTTATACCACCTTTACCAATAACAACATTATCAATACTTATACCCGTTTTTTCTGACCACTTTTTATAAATACTTTCATAATTAGCACTAAATTTTTGATTTGCTGTTTCATAAGCACTACCTATTGCTTCTTTTACAGAAGCACCTACTTGCGAAGAATTTGCTACTGAAGCAGGAAGATTAGCAGCATCATCTATTATAGTATCTATTTCTTTTAATTCATTTTTATAAAAATTATTAACAGCAGATTTACTTAACTCTACCGTTTCTGTTAAACCTGTTCTAACACCCTGACCTACCTTCTGTAATGCAAGCTCACTAGTATCTATTGCTTCTACATTAGGTGGCATACCGTCTGTAACATTTCCTTTTACTGCTTTATCTACTTCTCCACTTGCTAATATCTGTTTTTCTATACTAGGTGTTGATACAGCAGAGCCTACAGACGAAGTTGAAGATTTAGCTAAAAGATCTTCCTCTCTTTTTAGTTCTTTAGCCATTTGTATTCTATTGGCTTTTTCTGCAGCACTAATTCCTGGCTCATCAATACTTGCTATCACCATTTGAGCAGACGATGGTTGAACGCCTACTTCTGCACTTGTTTTTGCAGCAGGTGTTTTTACCCAACTGTCATAGGCTTTTATAAAAGATTCTTCATCCATATCAAAACGAAGTTTAGGTGATACTATTCCTAGCTTTGATAAAATAGGTCTTCCAAATTTATATAATAATTGTCCACCTGCACCACCTAAAGCACTCCATTTCGCAGTACCGAGTGCTTGCCTTAAAATGTCATCGTTTGTTATATCAGGAGATAATATCCCTGTTTCTCGTGCTAATTTTAACCTAGCTAGTTCTGTTGCAAAAGCAGCAGCACTTGCAGCAGCAATATTTGCCACGCCACTTTGACCAATTCCTGGAATAAATGTTGTACCGATAGCTGCTGTAACTTCAGCAATAATAGTTGGAATATCACCTGTTAAATCAGCAAGATCTCCAGTAACCAAATCTGCACCACCTAATGGGTCAAGAACATTATATTGTCCATTATTTCTTGGATCTTTAAATTCTAATCGTTTACTTTGTGGACCAATTCTTAATCCAAAATCATAATTTTCGTCTATAAGTCCTTCTTCTTTAAAGTAGTTTTTTAAATTAAAAAGAACATTCTTTTTATTTATCTCTGGATCTGTAACACCACCTATACTAATTTTTGCTCTTAAACTAGCAGGAATTCCTTGGTTTGATACACCTGCAAGATTCATATCTATTTGTTCTTGCGAAGGATCAAACGCTGTCATAGAAAGGTCAGCTGCTAACTGAGCATTATCAAAAGACGAAGTACCAAGTCTGTTTTGAATAGCATTAAGTGCTGCATTAGGTATGGGGGCTGTTTTATTTACAGTATTACTTGCAGCTTGTAACCTTGTTTTTTCAGCTTCGTCAAAAATTTGATCTAATATACTCATTATTTAAGAGCTTCCCTTAATTTTTTAGCATCTTCGCTACTTAAACCTAATAAAATTTTGTTTATTTGCTCTTTTGCTGCGTCAGCTACGCTTTTATTTTGATTATCTAATAAAATACTTATTCCTGATATTTTATTTTTTAAATCAGTGAGTTCGGGAGATAGTGTTGATGTCTCTCCTCCTCCTGCTTCTGGCTTTAGCTCTATATTAGAATTGTTACCCATAGCTTTTTGATATTTGTTAAATTTCATATAAGATAAACCATTCAGAGCAAAATCTGTTTTGCCCACAAACATTCTTTCATATAAAGTTGTGTCAGGTGATAATCCTTTTATCAGTTTAATAGGATCGTATCGGAACTGGTCAAGGTCAGTGTTTCCCCTTTTCTCTTCCATCTTTCTTGTTTTGGAATAAAATTGATTCATCCTTACACCAAGAGCATTACTAGATAAATTTATAGCATTACTAACACCGTTAATAACTTTATCTTTATTTACGAACCAATCACCATCAGCAATATTACCACCACCTATTGTTTGTAATGCTGCAGCAACATCTTTATCTGTTAGCTTTCCAGTTTCTCTACTAGACGCTAATGCAAAAGCATAATCCATTACAGCAGACATTAAATTTTGATTATTTCCTGCTGCTTGTTTAAATCGTTTAAATATATTAGATGTCTTTCCTGAGTTACCAGAAATTAATGCATCAATATTACCACCGTCATATTTCGCTTCTTGTTCTGCATTCATAACAAAACCGAAGTTTCCTATTTGTAGTTTCGCTCCTTCAATTAAATTTCCTAATGCTTGAAAAGCACCTACAGACTCATCACCAATTTCTTTTGCAAGATTTTGAAGTATAGAGTCACCTATGTAAGCAGCACGGACAAACCCAACTTGACTTTTTTCTATTTCGTTTATAACGGACTTATTCTTAAATTCATCGATTCCGCCTGCTTCAGCTGGACCACTATAAAAAGAACCGTCTGGACCCATGTAAACAATATTACCTTTTGTTTCCTCTGTTAATTTTTTTATACGACCACTAACTTCAGTTATTTCTCTGTTAATTACTTCCAAGGGTCTTCCAGGATTACCCATGGAGACATTCTTTTTTTCTTGTTCTAAAGACGTTAAATCGTTCTGTTCTTTTTTTAATGCCGTTCTATTATCAGGCTGAGTTATTTCTTTATTAATTTTAGCTTTTATAGATGTTAACTCTGCCTGTAGTACTCCTTTTTTAGTTGCATCCTTTTCAGCAAAGATAGCTTTATTTAATTGTTTTTCTGCATCTAATAGAGCAAGAAAGCCAGATTTAGTAGGGTTTAAGTTACTAGAACTCACACTAACTTGAGAAATATTATCTTGGATATTTCCTGTTTTTGTTTTATCTGTAAAACCTTTTATCGTATAAGATTTTGTAGAATCATACTCTATATTTTGGAACTGACTTGGAAATTTTTGTTTAAAAAAGTTAAACTGATTTTCATCATTTATTTTTACATCGGCTTTTACAAAATTACTTGCATTTGTTTCATTCGTTTCTATACCACTTTCTCTAGCTAAAGCAAAAATAGCTTGTGGTATTTTATCTATACTAACACCGTCAAATATATTTTTGTTTTTGGCTATGGCTTGAAACAAGTCACCTCTTACTTCTTTTTGAAATAAATTTGCTGTAGAGGTGATCTTATCAGCTATTGCTTTTTGTTCGTTTTGATTAAATGTTTTATCTTTATATAAAAGGTCTGTTAAGTTTTTGCCTAACTTAGTTGTGTTTTCGGCTTGCTTTTGTTTAAACTTTTCATAGTTTGCTAAAAGAGCAGTTTGAGATTTTTTATCTTCTTTATAAACACCGAAAGCTAATCCCATCATCGCTGAATCTTTTGCTGATGTTTTTGCTTTTGATGCTTTTGCTGCTTTTCCACCCTCACCTAAAGCAAGACCAAGACTTTGTAACCCTGTTTGATTCGGGTCTGCACTTAATAAAGATTGTCCTATAGCCAGTGCCGCATCAGCCCATGCAGGAGTTTCTTTTTCAGTATCAGTTCCAAAAAAGTCTTTTACCATTTTCTTTGATTTTGCTGCATCAGGTGTAGATTTTTTAATTAAACCTTTATATAACTTATCAACTTCTTTTCCACCTGTTGATAGTTTATTTAATGCACCTAATATTTTTGTTATTTCTCCACCACCATCATAAAGAGACTTTGCTTTTTCTGTTACCTTTTTAGGGTCATCTGTAGCTAAACTATTAATATCTTTTTCATCTAACTCATTAAAGTTTAAATTCATTCCTTCTGGGGAAAAAACACTTTTTCCTACTTTTTCTAATTCAGAATTATCAATATCGTTAAAACTGCTTTTTAGTTCTTGGTTAGACTCTTGCATCACGTTTGCAAAAGGAATTAGTCTTTTGTTACTAAGTCCAGTGTTATTGGCTCCTGCAGTAGGCTTATCTAAAAACCTTGAACGACCCTGTGTTTGATACTGAGGCTTATTTAATAATGTTTCAAAAGGATTCATTACCATTACATAGTCCTATTTCCAAGTGTGCCTATTCCACTTTGTTGATTACCAAAAGGTCTATAACCTAACTGTCCTGCTAACCCTAATCCTGTTGCAGCAACGCCACCTATTTGAGATAATAACGATGGTGTTGGTGCAGTAACAGAACTTGTTGTTTGCTGAGCAGACGGAACTCCTCTTAGTATATCACTAAAATAACTTAACCTTTGTTGTGGTTCGTAGGCTTGTTGTAGATCACCTTGTCGTGTTGCATCAAGAAGGGCTTGAGCTTGACCTTGTTGTAACGATCCAATACCAAGTAAACTAGCTATGTCTTGTTGACCAAGCTGTTGTTGTAGCCCACCAAGACCTGCTAGCTGTCCAGCAAGAGAACCTTGTAAACTTCTTTCTCTTATTTGAGCATCAGCTAAATTACGTGCTTGTTGTAAAGCTGACTCAAAACCAGTTGCCCTTAGTTGTGAACCAGTTTTTGCTTGTTGATCCATTACGTTTCGTTGTAATTCTTGATTAGCTATAGCTTGCCTTGAGCCACCAAAAGCACCTGCTCCCACAGCATTAGCGTTTATTCCTTGTTGAGCAATATTTCCTTGTCGTGCTATATCAGCTTGAGTTGCATCAATAACTGACTCGGTATAGGGGTTCATAAATTGAGAAATACCAGAGGCACCAAAAGTATTAGATATTGAGGGTTGATTCATAACGCCTCTTAAAGCCGTGTCTGCTCCAGAAAGAAAAGGTTGAAAACCTCCAATACCCTCTTGAGTTTTTGTTACAGCCTGTTGCTGCTCAGGAGTAAAACCTGCAACTGATATGTCAGGTATATCAATCGGAGTTTGTGTTGCTTGATAAGACGACTCTAAAAGTTTACGAGCATAGTCCTCTAAAAAAGGGGCTTGTCTTGTAATAGTAGTTTGTTCTGTGGTTGCCATTATGCACTCCTCGCATTTTGATCAGCTTTTTGTTCAAAAGCCCTCATAATCCCTGCCATAACTTTTGCTCCTTGATCAGGATTATTATTACCTGTGGGGTCAGCTCCAGCTACGGCTTTTCCTGTTTGTACAAATTCTGTATTTGATAGCCTTGTTGGTATTGAGTCACTAGTTGGTGATCCTGGACCAGTAATATATCCACCGTTTGCAGCATTTAAAAACATATTTCTACTTAATACATTATTTAATAATGCTTCGTAGTCCACGTTAGCTAAATTACGTTGAGGGTCAGTTGGTGCACTCTGTTTTTCTTGTGCAAATAAAGATTCTTTAGGAGGAGGTGTTAGCGATCCTGGAAGTTCTGGGTTTTCTCCTCTGGCTAATGCAGCATAATAATCATCTACAACAGTGTTTGCACTTTGACTTCCTTCTATCTCTGGTACTTCGGCTAGTTTTGCAATTTGTTCTCCAACTAAAGGAGATAGACCAGCTACTGCAACTTGTGGTAAAGTTGCTCCTGCCCCAGAAAGTAACCCCTGCGTTCCTACTGCTGTTCCTGTTGTAGGAAGCATAGCATAGGATGAGCCTGAGCCTATGCTAGAGCCAATAGTAGGAATACTTCCTCCAGTAAACCCAGCAACGGCTGAATCTATTTGTGGAGCAACATACTTTCCTCCTACATAAGCTAAACCTGCATTTGTTAAGGCTTGTCCAACATCTTGACCTGCAGCAAGACTTCCTAAACCAGACCCAATAGCACCACCGATTCCTGGAGCGATAATATTACCAACAATAGCACCGATAGTTGGTAAATACTTTTTTAAGGATTTAAAGAAAAATTCTGGCTGTCCAGTTACAGGGTTTCTAGAATTTAAAGCATCGCCAACAATATAACTTTCTGGCTGTTCTATACCAACTGCACGCATTTGTTTAAAAATATCTTCTTTTAATTTTGGATTATTAGCTAAAACTTCTTTAGGAATAACTGTTTCACCCTCTGCAGCATGGACAATATAAGTGTCTTCATATCTACCTAAACTTGCTAAACCGTTAGCTATATTTTGATACGGTGCTGTCATTTTATCATCCTTGTTTCAACATATCACACATTTTTATCTTTTACAATATTTAAATCTGTGATAATGCACTTGTTGTTACTCTTGTCTTTGATAACTCTTGTATACTTGCTACAACATGCAACCTATTTGCCGTTGCTGCTGTTGCTTTCAGTATTTCACCACTTTGTAGTACTAAATCTCTTGTTAACAACTCAATAGTACCATTTGCACCTACTGCTTTAACTTTAAACAAGCTAAATACGTCACTGCCATTTGTAATAGTTAGTGTTAAGGTATCAGCATTACCGCTATCTTCTGAAACTATTATAGAACTTACAACAGACGCATTAAAATCTGCTCCACTAGGTGCAGTGTATAAAACAGTGGCATCAGTTGTTGTTAAATCAACTTTTGCATTTGTCAAGCCTTGTATATATTGTGGTATACTAGTTACTAACATTATCTTCTTCCATCTGGTCTAATATCAACTCGTGGAGTACCAAGTTTATACTTAGTTCCTAACGATGTTGAATCTAT
>Ga0098038_1000535_pt1 | contig 16950 bp, 22 predicted proteins | sample 5B_taG_FD_75051 | JGI IMG/M metagenome (GOLD analysis project Ga0098038, IMG submission 75051) | Marine viral communities from the Subarctic Pacific Ocean - 5B_ETSP_OMZ_AT15132_CsCl metaG | ecosystem: Environmental > Aquatic > Marine > Oceanic | place: Pacific Ocean | collected 2015-01-08 | reverse complement strand
TTTATAATCAAAATTACGATATACAAAGTCTCTTGCATCTTTGTTTACTAAGCATTCTATATCTTGGTCTGCTATTTCATTCGCATACTCATCAAAGCTGTCATATTCGCCTATATAACTATCTTCTATAGAACTAATTTCATCTTCTAAGTCTTCATAATTACCGTAATAATTACTGTCATAATGTTTTATTAATACTTCTGAAGATAAAGAACTTTGTTCTAATGCATGAGCCAAATTATAAACTTGTTCATGATTTGGATACTCTCCCATATTTGGAAAATTATCATAATCATGTATTGCTACTTCATCAGCATTTCTTGTAATACTTTTTATTGCCTTAGCAAAGTTTTCAAAACTGTTATATTGCAAAGGATAAAGCCACCCACCCAGCAAAGAGCCAGAATTGTATGCTCCTAAGTTAGCAAAATATATACCGTATTCTGTAGTATCTACATCATTAAGTTGTTTTGTATTATTCATATTGTTATTACTCCGTATTAATTAATATGTAATATATATTATACATGATATTCATTACAATTTGTAAAATAATGTAATTTTATTTGAGTGTATGAGCCACTAACAAAGAAGATGCTATTAATTCCTAGAAACTCATACATATATCTATATTAATAATATTATCTCTTTACATTTTGTAAGTTATCCTTATAATAGTAGTTAGAGGTAATAAATATGAAACATTTAATTTTTGATTTTCACCAAGATGGTGGCCACGCTTGGTTAAAAGTGTCCAAAGACTTATTTAATAAAACTAACGCTAGTATAGAACATATTAGCCGTTTCTCTTATGAGGACAATAACAACTATTATCTAGAGGAAGATTGTGATGCAACTTTATATCTTAATAATCTAAAAGACCAAGGTATTCAATACAGTTTTATTACTATAGATGACGGAGATTATTCGCCAATAAGAAAACTACAAAGAATATCAACAACTATAACTTTTGGAGCATTTACTGATAACTTTAATAATCCAACTCAGTTAGAACTATTTAAAGAGGTGTCTAATGTCTAATAATATTAAAGTAAATGTTAGATTTGGTGGTTTTTATTATTCAGAACATTCTGATTTAATAGATAGCAGAATTGAAATGTATGAGCATGAAGGTTATATAAACACTTGGGAAGATATAGATTATCGAGAAACTTACAAAAGTTATATTGATGATTATTGTAATGAGTTATCTGAGTTTATATTAGAGGAATATGAGATTGATATAGACTTTAAAAACTTATCTTTATATAGTCCTAGAGAATATAATTTTACAACTGATAATGTAGATTGTGAGGTTGATAAAGATAAGGCTAACGAGTTAAATACCTATTTTTTACAAGATCAAGATTTTATTCAATACTTAAATCAAAGAACTAAGTCATATAGTGGATTTATTTCATTCTACACTTTTGAACAAGCAAAAAATAACAAAGATAATATTCTAATAGATTATGTTCTGGAATATATATGTAATGAAATATTTAATGAAATTGCAGAACTAAATGATTATGAATTAGTAACCAAACAAGAGGTACATACAAATGTCTAATCCTACACACATAAGCAAACATGTTGACAATTGGTTTAAGGCTCGTTTCTTCGACCACTTGCTACACAAATACAAGGTTAAATCATTACACGATATACATATAAAAATGCTTAGTGATTATGAACAAGAATTGTATTACAAAGTTATAAACAAAAAGAGAGGTGATTAATTATGGCAAACAATAAACAAAAAAACAAAGAATATATATTTAGTAATACCGTGACCGTTGTTGAAGAAACAACAGTTAAAGCTAACTCTTATGATGAGGCGGAAGATATTTTCTTATCGCTTGAGGGAGAAACGCACGAAGTTGAAAGACTTAACGGTGAATTTTGGGAGTGCATACAGAATCCCGATGATTTTGAGGACTAACTATGGAAAATATAATAAAACTAGATGATTTTATAGAAAAATATAAACCAATAAAAAATCATATAACAAATGACCATACTTATTTGAGTGAAGATGATGTTGAATTTGCTTTTGAAACTTATGGTAAAGAGTTAGATTTTGTATTAGAACAAGATAATAAAAATATATGGACTATATCAGATCAAGGTTATATCAATAATGGCTATTGGTTAGTAAATAGACTTGCTTATATTATTTGTGAAAATAAATGGCAAGGTAAAAAAGGACATATTGAAATTAACGATTATTACGAGGATCAAGACTAATGAATGATATAGAAATTATAGAAAATGCTTTGATGTTTTATGCAGAAGAAGGCATATCTACTGATAAAGATGCACAAACAGAATTAGATAATGCGTGGATAAGAATAAAAGATAAATTAAAGGAGCAAGACTAATGGAACCAATAGACCGAAGCAAAATACCAGAACACTTACGCCATTTATCTGAGTGGCGTTTAAAGTGTTTATTTTATTTATTTAGATCACGATAGGATGAATAAACCTCAATACCGTATAAAACTAGTATCTTGGGACGAAGTATCAGCACATACAGATCCGAATTTAGATCCACACTCTAAGTTTGGTTTCTTAGTTTATAAGCCTAAGTCAACCGTATATGATAAAGCTTTTTGGTATGAAACTAATAAACTAAGGTGGAAAGGAGTAACTAAATATGTTGCACAATTACCATAAAGAACATAAGATGAAAGCTAGGCACTCTTTTCACAAATATTACTTCATAACACTCCTCTCCGAAATAATTGATTGGAGTGCCTTGTAATGTTTGAGGGGTGGACTATTTTAAATTGGATTGGCTTCGTTGCTATTGTCTACATTCTTATTAGTGCTTGGTTTAACAGAAGAAGGAGATAAATCCTCCTCTACTTCCTCAATTACCTTTAGATCTTCTTTTTTAGCTTCAACACCTATCTCAATAATATTACCCATAAGCTGTGCTAAACGTTGTTCTACTTCTTTTCTACTCATTTGATCTATTTTACCGAACATAACCTCTTTTCTATCTACTATAAGGCCACCAACCCTTAATAAAGAGTTTTGAGCCGATATTGCAGCATTAAAAGATCCTGCCGCTAGAGCCTTGTCTCTAATATCATATAAGTCCTGGACTGCCCTATCATAATTAAGTTCATACTTCTTCTTAACTTCATTAGATAAAAAATTAAACTCTTTTCTAACAAGTTCATTCTTAAACACATTCACTGCCGCTTGGCGAGGATCTTTATAACCAGCTTTACTAGCACACTCTATTAAAGATAGTCTTGGATTGTTTACAGCTATCCATACGAAGTTTCTTTGTCTTCTGGTAAGTTTATTGTCTAGGTTGGCAAATTCAGGTGGTACTTCCTCTTGATCGGAAATGATAGGTTCGTATTCTAGTTTATGTTTCTTGAATCCCATATTAAGCAAATTAGGGTGTTATGCTTATTTTAATACTACCTACCCCCACATTACCCTAATATGTTTTAAGAGGATAGTTTATAGATCTATTGTTTGTCAAGAATTATTTTAAAAAATATAGATAGATTTCTTTATTGCCTATGACAATAATGACAAAAATGAAATAATCCTTAAACCCTTATAAACAAAGGCTTTGAGACCGTCATATGTGTCATGACAATAATTGACAATAATAAGTGGGCAACAAAAACACTATGAATATTAGAGGGTATTCCTGTTGCCCTAGTATGCTCACTATACGGAAAGTTGTTGCATACAAAACTTAATTAATACGGTCTATCAAATAAAACAATAAACAAGGCGGGTATTCCAATAATAGCTACAAAGAACCAAAAAAAGAATTGTAGTGCCTCAATCATATAAAACACTCCTGGCTATTATCTTCATCATAAAAGTTAATTAGATCTCCTTGTGGATCTGTTGGAGCCATGCCTACATTAATTTCATAATACTTTTTATAAGCATTTAACAAAGAATTTGTTTTCTTGTTGTTATAATCATCAATGGCTTGTTCATACGATAATCGCATCATCATATATAGTGTTCCTGACTTACTCATAATTACCTCTGTTTATTTGTAATAAATTAATTTTACTATTTGTATTGTAAAATGTCTAGTCTTTGTTTATACTTAGTAAATATTTTGACGGAGGTAAACATGTCATTAGATCAAAACGGTATTACTTATGCACTTATAGATGCACAAGTAAACAACATTCAACAACAACAAAAGCAAGATGCTTTGAACTACTCAATCTTTGAGTTAAGAAAAGCACTTAAAGAAATATCTGACGAACTTGATGTTTTAGTTAAAAGAGTAGAAACAATTAAGGAAGTATCATGATAGATAACCCACCACTGCCAGATTCACTAAAAAGTCATCAGCATGTAGCTATTGGAGATACTATATATTTTCCTGATATGGATAATGCATATTATCATCAATCGCCTGGCGTGTCTTCATCTACCTTAAGGAGGTTTAGACAATCGCAGCTACATGCTATGCAAGAGGTAGTGGAGCCGACACCTGCTATGCAGTTCGGTTCTGCTGCCCACTCTCTAATAGTAGAGGGAGAGAACGCATTTAATAACGAGGTTGCAGTTATATCTGGATCTCCATATACAAATGCAAACAAACAATTAAAACGTGATTACGAAGATAGAGGTATGTTAGTAATCACACAAGACAAAAGGGACACCTTGTTTCGCATGAAAGATAATCTGATTGAAGAAGCAAAGAAGTTCCTTAACGTTGATCAGGGCGAGTATCCTGGTGTTTTTACTAAGCCTTATGAAAACGCTTTGTACTGGTGGGAGCAAGATGTACTCCTCAAGCTAAGATCTGATGTAATCAGACACCCAGTAGTACAACCCTATTCAGATGAGTCTATTGTAGTTATTGATTATAAAACTACGAGTGATTGCTCCGTATCTGGATTTACTCGCTCTATCAGGCGTTATCAATACGATTTACAAGCCGCTTTTTATAGAAGAGGTTATGAAAGGGCAGGCTTTAAAGTAGAAGACTTCTTGTTTGTTGCACAAGAAACTAAACAACCCTACGCAACAAAAATATTCAAAATGCATGATGAGGATATGGACAGGGGTTGGGATCAACTAGAAGAAACGCTTGGAGATTATAAGGCTGTTAGGGACGGGGAAAGACCTACAATCTATAATACTCCAAGCATAGTTGAGGTTATGTTGGGATACGAGTTTGAGTAAAGGGAGTAAAACCAGGCCTAGCAATCATGATAAATGGAGCAAGGGTTGGGACAGAATATTTAATAAAAAAAAGACAAAAGATATAACCAAACTCAAAAACGTATGGGAAGAAACATCTGTAAAAAAATGTCTTAGTTGTAATAACAGCTACCCTAGAGATTACTTTCCAACAAAACAAAAAGCATATAAAGTCACGCGTCTAGATATTTGTAAAGAGTGTCATAAGAAATAAGGAGAAACAAAGTGATTGATGCTGATGATATAAAAAAAGCAAGAGAGATTATTGCAGAAGAAATAAAATCTTATACAGATCAAGGTATAGGTGAAATTGCTACCTGTAGATATTTAGCAAACAAATATAATTGTTATTGGGGAGCATTACAACAATTAGCAAATCAAAGTTTAAAAAGTATTAAAAAGTCTGTAGAAACAGCAGAAAAAATATTGGAGAAACAAAATGACAGATAAGTTAGATAATAAAAAAATAGAAAAAAATATACCTATACCACAATACAATGGTAAACATGCTGATTTAATACAAAAAATGGAAGTAGGAGATTCTGTTTTGTGCGAAGATCTTAGAAATGCAAAAAGTCTTTACCAAGTTATGAAACGTAAAGGTTGGAAATCTGCATTAAGAAAAGTTTGTGACCAAGGATATGGTCTTTATAGAGTTTGGAGAATAAAATGACAGATAACATAAACCCCCCACATTACAAGAAAGGCCCTATTGAGTGTATAGACGCAATAGAATCAGCCTTAACCTTTGAGCAGTTTTATGGTTACTGTAAAGCAGCAGCCATTAAATATATCTGGAGAGCTGATCATAAAGATGCAAATATCCAGGACTTAGATAAAGCTATTTGGTATTTAACAAGAGCTCGTAACAAACTAGAAGAAAGATGATGGACATGAGTTTTTATGCTTTAGTCGGTATTATATTGTTAGTTATACATCAAATATTTTTAAATAGATGAGTTTAGAAAAAAAAATACAAGAACTAGAAAAGCACATCAAGTATATTGAAATGGTATTAAAAGAAAGAAGAGATGAGCTATTTTGTTTGCTTGTAGAAAAAAAACAAAAAGATAAAGACAATAAAAAAGGGGCTTAGCGCCCCTTAGTTTTATCCCAGATCGGGCGGAACTGCCGCAGGGGGTGGCGACATACCACCAGTATCCGCAGGTAAATAGCGTAAAACTTTATTTTTACTACCAGTTCTCTCATTACCCTCATCATCAGTCCAGTTGTTTTCAACTTCCTTTAGAGTGAGTGTAAGCTCTTTGCCTACATAATCCTGAGCAGAACTAGGTGGTTGTTTAACAAACCCAACAGCCTTACTAAGTCTAGTAAATATATCTGTTGATATTTGTTTAATTTCTTCTCTAGGATCCCACAAGTTAAACCACTCGTTGTGATCTCTATAATTACCCCCAGCTATCTGGAAAGTCATCTTTAAAGTCCAATTACCCTTTTGAGATTTATACTTCTCAGCTTGGATAATCTTTGCAGGGTGGTCGCCAGACGGAGCCACTCCAGGCCCCGCAGGTTTGTCATCCACCTCAACATACGTAATGTCATCAAAGTCAGACATTTGTTATCTCCTTCACATTATCTGTGTTGTTTGCTACAGCCGTAAAGCCTAGCTTTTCTATTAATGCAGTAAGATCTGGAACTTCAAAAGCTTCTAACTTACCACTCCTATCCTTGGCAACGTAGCCTTGACCAACTCTGGTTTGCAACCATCTGGCTTGAACTGCATTACCCTCCGCGTCTGTATCGTCAATAACTCTAAGAGCTAAAACTTCATCAAAGAAATAAGTAATGGACTGACCTAACTTTGTACCAACCATTTTAGGTTCGTGCATAAAGATACCGTCACTATTTACTTTTTCTTCTTTACAAATAAACATAACGTGCATGTGTAAATCACGAAAAGCACGCATGACATTTGTTACAGATTCTTGTACCTCCCCGTATGCTTTACGAGGATCTTTGTGTCTGGCTTTCTCCTGTTGCAGTAACAGTTCGCTAATCTCTGATATAGAGTCAAGACAAACCGTATCGTATTGAAGTTGTCCAGTATTTAGCAACTCATGAAGTTGCATAAGTTCAGAAGCTTCTTTTACTTCTATAGCATCAACATTAGTTGCATCTTTTATAGATAGCAATCCTGCTTCAGCACTAATTACTAACACCTTACCTGGTGCAGTTTTAGCAAGAGATGTTTTACCTGCTCCAGCCATTCCATAAACAAGAACTTTTGCTCCTTGATCCTGGACTAACTTTTCAGGCGTTACAATCCTGCTTGATAAATCATTATTCATAATATGGTTCCTCCGTAAATAAATAATTGATTTGCTAATTATACACTAAAAGATTACAATGTGTAAAATTAATTTATCAGGAGAGTAAAATGGAGGAAATAGAAAATCTACAATGGATCGCAAATTATTACCACAGACAGAATTCAATATCTCGAGAAAAGCTAAGGAGGTTAGAGAGCATGGGTATCACACCAAAATATAAAGATAGGAAAGTAGAAAGAATAACTTTACCTATGTATATACAATTTTTAGGCAAAGAAAAAGCAGCAAAGGACTGGAACGTTTCAGAACATACTGTAGAGGCTTGGAGGTATGGACATAGGCAACCGTCTGTAAAACAAGCAAAACGTATAATTAAATTAACTAGCGGTAGGCTAGATTGGGAGTCAATATACGGCTCACTAGATGAATTAATTGCAGAAGATTAAAACATGTTTAATTTTAATCTGTCTGAGGGAGAGGCAGCGTTAGATATTGCACTAGCTTATTATGATGAGGGATATAATGTTGTACCTCTACAAAGATCTAACAAAAAACCTCCGCCTTTTTTAAAAGGTTGGGAGCAATACAAAAACGAAAGGCCTTGTAGAACTACCGTTGAGGAGTGGTTTACTGATCGCGATAATTTAGTTGTAGCTTTAGTTTGTGGTAAATTTATTGTTGTAGACGCAGATTCTCCAGAAGCTATGACTTGGGTAGAGGAAAATTTACCTACCTGTCCATACAAAGTAAGAACTGGCAAGGGTATGCATTATTATTACAATAATCCAGAAAATTACACAACCTTTGCAACAAGAAGAACAAATGATACTCCTGTAGAAAGATTAATTGATTTAAGGGGTGTTGGCGGACTCATAATTGCTCCATTTAATCGTCATGCAAACGGTCAAATGTATAAACCAATACCCCTGCCAGGTTGGGATATTTTTGATCATAAAGATTTACCAGACTTTACTCCAAAAGAGTTTGAGAAAATAACTGGAGTGCCCAAGCATGATTCTGTAAAAAAAACAGCTCCTTTCTCTTTACACGGTGTCAATGAAGGATCAAGAAATGATAATGCAGCGCGTATAACTGGATATTTAATATCTAAAAACCTTAACTTAGACTTTGTAAGAATATTTCTACATAACTGGAATAGAGATAATAAACCACCCTTACCTCAACAAGAAATAGATTCAGTCGTATACAATGTAAAAAAAACACACGATAGAAAGAATCAAATAGCTCCACTGTTTGTGCAAACTAAGGAAGATATAAGACCGCCTGATGATTTATTTAATCCTCCAGGACTGCTAAAAGATATGTATGAGTATGCAGAGGAGATAGCACAAGTATCGCAACCAGAATTATCTTTAGTGGCTGCTCTATCACTTGCTAGTGTAACCTGTGGCAGGATATTTAAAACCGACATGAATAACTTTTCTAGTATGTATTTCATGTGTATTGCTAAGTCAGGACAAGGCAAGGAAAACATAAAAACCTTTGTTGAAGCAGTTTTGAACGCTTCTGAGCATGATAAATTGATAGTAGGAGACGGATATACCTCTAGTGGTGCAGTTCATTCAGTATTAAAGATGAGACCGACACATATAACTATTATGGACGAGTTTGGTAAAAGATTAGAAAGCATAAGTCAAGCTGGTAATACTAATAAAGAAGATGGCATTCAAACGCTTATGGAAGCCTGGGGTAGATGCCACGGTACCTTAAGACCAGATAACTATTCTTTAATGGGCATACAAGTAGAAGACATAAAAGAAAAGATTATGAACCGTGTGACACATAAACCTGCTATAACTATGGTTGGTTTGTCTGTACCCAAAAACTTTTACAAAGCACTAAACTCTGGTCGTATTGCAGACGGTTTTTTAAATAGATTTATGGTTATAGAATCTAAAGAGCCTAGACGTGTATCTAATCTCAAAAAAATTAAAAGTCCACCATTAACGTTAGTCAACTGGGTTAATTATATTAGGAGAGATAGAGGTGGCTTATCAGCTCCTATGGTTAATAACTCTGAATATAATATACCGCAAGAGGTATTAGCCTTTGATCATGATTCAGAGCAGCTATTACAGGAGTTTGCAAGTGAAATAGTACAAAGACAAGATATATTAGAAAGAGATGGCCTAGAGCCGCTTCTAAGCCGTTCTAAGGAAAAAGCTATGCGATTAGCTCTAATATGTGCTTTAGCATCAAATGCCCAAACTACAACGATTACAGCAGATGTTACTAAATGGGCGATAGATTACGTTAGATACTACGATATGCTCTTTATAGAAGCCTGTAGAGATAAAGTAGCAAGTTCTGCAACTGAGGCTAAGATTAAGCAAGTATTATCTTATATCAGGTCTAGGGAAAGCGAGGGCATATCAAAAAGAGAGGTTGACCGTCATGAACTATTTAGAAGCATGAAGTCGCATGAGGTTAAAGAAATAATAGAAAGACTTAAAAATGCTGGAGAGATCCAAGAAATAGATATTAAGGTAGGGGGCAAAGGTAGACCGACTAAAAGGTTTGTTGCTGTTGATCCTACATTTTTTGAAGAATAGGAGGTAATTATGTTTAAAACACCAAGTTTTGAAACAATACAAGATAAAAAAAGAGAAGATAGAGTAGCAGGCTTTTTAGAGGGACTATGGCAAGTAAGTTGTCATAAATTACCAGTTAGTTACGGTATAGATTATTGGATAGAGTCAGCTGATAAATGGTACTGGTGTGAAATAAAATGCCGTAGTTTTGCTAGTGATAAATACGATACATTTATTCTGTCTGCTAACAAACTACGTAAAGGTGCGTCTTTTAGTCAGTTAACTGGACATCCTTTTGTAACTGTATACGGTATGACAGACGGTATTTGGATGCACGAATGGATGCCAGATCATGTTTACGATATACGTATGAATATAAATCCAACACCTAATTATGACGAGGATAACGAACCATACATACACATACCAAAAGAACATTTAACATGTTTATCAGATGTGCCATTAGGTTTTGATAGGGATGAGATAGGACTTATATAATAGGTCTTCTAAATAAACGTTCAGCAAACTCTATTCTGTCTTGCTGTGCTTGTCTTAATGGATCAGAGATTTGCACAGGCGCAACCTGCGGTAAGCTTATATTAACTTGTGGTGCTGTGGTTTGTGGAGTTTGTCCTAAAATATCTTCTACACTTAAATCTGGCACATTTTCATCAATAAGTTCAGATGCAACATCACCCGCTCTTATTAATTCACCATTAACATATCTATAGCCAAATTGTATTGCTGTTCTTCTTAATATCTCTAATGCTTGTGCTACTGATCCTTTATCAGTTTTAGATGCAAACTTTATAAAACCTTTGCTACCCAATATACTTTTAGCAAATTGTAAGCCTGCTATTGTCCCTATGGATGCAAGTGGAGCAAAAACAACACCTGCTGCTATACCTGCAGCTACTAAAGCACCAGGGAAGTTGCCTCTTCCTATTTCTCCTTTTGTTAATACATCAATTGTATCAGCAAAATGTTTAAGGTCCCTTGCAAACTCTTTACCAAACATAGCTTCTAATGTTTCATCACTATATTTATTTAAAGCTGTATTTAAGTTTTTTGCTTTAAAAATATCTGTTACGTTACCGCCTTTAACGTTGTAGTCAATAGCATCTTCTAACAGTTGTCCAAGGCTAGCTTCCTGTACTTTTGCAAAATCATCTGGGTCTAGCATGTTTTTTAGCCTTAAAATATTTTCACTATTTTTTGGTCTAAATATTGTTTCTACAATTTCACTAGGGCTTCTATTAGGTAATTCTGATAAATTACGGTTAGCTAATAAATCAGCTTCTCTAGCTGATGCTTTGGCTTGTGCTTCTAGAGCACTTATAAAAGCTCTACCTTTTGGTGTTGTGCCTAATCCGTCCTGTCCTCTAAATACTTTTACTAAGTCTTCTACATCCGCAGACTTAAGTTTAGGAGCTACTTTTATTAATTGATTTATAGTCTGTAGTATAATTGGACCGCTTGATGTTTTATCATCAGCTTTAAACAAAGAATTAAGTTTTCCTGGATGTTTTGATTCAAACTTTAAAATTTCTTTAGCAAAGGCAGTATAATTTAACGTATCTGTAACAGGATCCATACTTTTTTCAAAAGCATTAGAAAATAATTTTTGTGCAGTTTGTGTTTTAACTCTGTTTAAATTTGTTGCAAGATCAGCTTTGTCAGCATTAATTAAATATTTATCGTAATCGTCAACCGCTTTAAAAAAGTCATCTAACTGTCTGAGTGAACCGTTAAATATTAGTTTATCGTATACTTCATCAGGATCAAAAGCTCCTGAACCTCTAGCAGCATTTGTAATATTTTTTATTGTTGCATTTTTAAAAGGTTCATTTAATTTTGCATTTAATTTGTCTGCTTGCCTAAGCAAATCAATACTTTCATTAACTTTAGCTATTTCATCAAACGACATAGTATCAAAAATCATTTTGCCTTTTGCGTTTTCTAATTTAATAACTTCATTACCTTTAAGTCCCAAAACAGTAAATATACTGTCAGCATTTTCTGGATTGTTTTTTAAAAAATCTTCTCCTTTTAAAACGTGTAAATCAGCATCATCAAGCAATCTTGTTAAAGTGTAAAATAGTTCTCTTTCTTTCGAGTCATTTGCTTGTGTTATAAAAGCGTTTAATTTTCTTTTTGTTTCTAAAACTCTAGTTAATTTACCAAAAGGCTGTTGGCCTGCAAATTGTCCATCAAAACGTGGTAATGAATCACCTAGTTTTCTTATTTCTGCTTCTGCTTCCAAAACATTTCTTACATTTATGTCTCCAATTGGATCTTGTAAATTGTCTATAGTTTTATTAGTTATACCTTGTCTCGCTTTGAAATAGTTTATTGCTTGAATGCCTTTATTTTTATAATATTTAATGACGTTATCTATAGCTTTTGCGGTTGGATTTGCTGGAACGTTGCCATCATATTTTGCCACACTAAAAAAGGCATCATCTACTTTGTTATACATTTCGCCAACTTGTCGATTAACAACACCTTTAGCATTACCTAGTAAATCTAAAACTTGTTCTCCGTATTCTCGCATACCAGGAGCATCTCTATATGTTGCAGTTTCTACAAAGCTGTCAGCTAAATCTTCAACAGTATTTTTCGTTACCTTTGCTGCTTCATTAGTAGCCATTTCTAAATTTCTTTTTGTTTGATTTACGGTCTGACCAATATTTTCAGAGGTAATATCATCTACATAAGCATTAAGAGTTGTTCCTCTTTTTTTAAAAGAATCTGTCATAGTGTCAAACATATCTTTGAGATAGTTTATGTTACCTTTTTCTCTTGCTGATTTAAGAACCGCCTCTGCTATTTGTTGTGTTTTTGCACCTAAATTAACATCTAATCCTTGTAAAGCTATTGCGTATTTAGCATCAAGCAATTTAACTTTGCCATCTGCTACAGCTTTTTTTATTTCTGCTTCGGTTGCTTCTTTGCCTAAAGATTCATCTAATTTTTTAATATCCAATACGTCTCTACCTTTTGCAGCTTGATTTGCTAATCTTTTTGTAGATATAGGCGCTCTTGCACCAAAATACATTCTGTATAATGCAGCTGCACCTTCACCTATTGCTTGACCACCACCTCCAAGAGCTAACTCACCAAGTCCTAAATAAGCTAAATCTTCTACATCTTGTAGCTGAAAACCTTGAACTGCATCTGCAGCCTCTTCAATACCTTTACCGCCTGCGCCCCCAAAGCCAGAACCTAAAATTCTTTGAAAGCGAACATTACCGCCTGATAAAGCTTTAAGCCCTTTGTAGAGTCTGCTTTGCGGTAAAACACCATATACACTTCCTATTACGGGTCCTGCTATCCCTGCAAAGTCAGCAATATCTGCTCTTCCTTCAAATTTATTTGCATCTATAATAGTATTTAACTCTAATACGGTACCGTCAGCAAGGGTTTTTGTCTGGACTGGCTGCCCCCTAGTTCTTAACCCGCTAGGTGTTAAAGCAAGTTGCAATTTTGAATTTCTAGTAAACCCAGACGATCCAACATAGTTTCTTAGTACTGATTCTTTTTCCTCATAAGTTTCTGCTCTTGATAATAAACGTCTTATTTGTAAATCATCTACACCTGTTTCATAATCAAAAAATAAATCGTTTATAACTGGGTTCAAAGTACCTTTCATAATTTGCGCTTTTACTAGCTTTCTTGCATCACTAGGGTTTGCAGCCTCAACACTTTCAAAAACACCTGGAGCTATTTCTACTCTATAAGCAGGCATTATTCATCCTCTGGATTTAATTTTATGTCAATTTCTTCTTCGTTTTGTGATTTTGGTGTTACACCGCTACCACTTGAAAAGTCTGTAATAATGGTTGGTGGAATATCACCAGCTCTTCTTATTTGAAAATCTAATTCTGTTAAAGTATTTAATCTGGTTCTTTGCTCGGTACCAATATCGACTAATCTTCTTCTTAAAATTTGTTCTATTTCTTCATCAGTTTTAAACAGACCTTTTGGTCCTTTTAAAGAAGCTAATAATTGTTGTGCCATCAAAATATCTTGATCAGATAATCTGCCAGTTTGTCCCAAAAAATCTCCTGGTTGGGATCTTGCTACTTCTTCTAATATATTTGCTGCTGCAATTACTGGTGTTTCATCACCAGAAAAATTTATTGCTGCTCCAAACCTAAATTTAATCTGATCAAACAATCCTGTTATACCTGTAACTTTTGCTTGATCAACTATGTCTAAAACTTGAAATAGTAAGTTTTGAGTATTAACTCCTTTTTCATAATTTCCAGCTGTTTTTTGATAATCCAAACGCAATTCAGATAATTTGTTTGGTGTTATTCCTTGTGTTTTTCCAGCAGCCTCTATAAATTTTAGTTGTAAAGCTAACTCTTCTGCGGCTCTTTCTTCTGCTGCTGCAGCGGCACCTTGAGCAAGACCTGCACCAACTTGTCCTGTTTGAACTAATCTAGAACCTACATTACGTATAAATCTATCAAACTGTGGTGTACCAAAAATATCTGAAATACTTGGTCTTTTATCTTTCGCCGTTTCTGTACCTGTGCCTGTTGCTGAGACTGGAACTACATTTTTTTGATTATTTTCTTCTTCTTTTTTAAGATTATCCTTAACTTCTGCAATTGCTTTGTTAGCTTCTATTACCTCTCCTACTTTGAGCTTGTTAATATCTTTTTGTAATTGATCTCTTTGCTCGTTTATTGCATCTATTTCAAGGTTTCTATCAATTGCATAAATTCCTGTGCCTCCATATATCATCCCTTTACCTGGATCTACGCCTTTAATTTTAGGTATTTTAATTTGCGTGTAAGGTGCACCACCTTGTAATGGAGTAACGGTCGGTCCTCGTTGTATTGGTCTTTGGTAAAGAGGATTTAAAAGGTTTTTTAGTTTTTGTAACTGACTAATTTTTTTACTTTTTCTAACAATTTTTTCAGTAGTAATAGCGGCCTTTGTGCCTAAACCTGCTTTTGTGCCAACACCAGAAAACATCAAACCGTAAGATAAATAATCTAATGGGTCTTTGGGATCAAATACCAATAATTTGCTTTCTTCAAGAACTGCTGTATCAACTGCAGCTTGTAGTTCATCTGCTGTTTTTCCAGTTGGATCAATACCCATTTCCACAAATGCAGCAATTGCTTCTGGATCAAGAAGATATGGGTTTTCAATCATTTCTCCATAATTACCATCTTGCGCTTGATCTATAATAGCTTGTGTTTCAGCACTAAATCCAGGAAGGGGTGACTCTGCACTCGCTCTTTTTTCTATAGGTTCATAATAACCAGTTGAATATGATGGTCTGTTACCTAGTGACATTTTTGTTTCCCATGTTTGTTATTAACCCCATTATCCTGATGCAGTTTGTCCTGGTTTTAAGGCCGAATAAGTACTAAATGCAGCTCCTAGCCCTGCAGCAGATGGATCTACAGGCAATCTATATTGTGAGTCTATTACAGTTTGTTGTGCTCCATATCCAGGTAAAGATCTACCAACACTTGCAAGTAAATCAATCGGCCTATTTATTTGTCCCATTTGCCTTGAATATTGATCACCAAATTGATTTAATGCTGTTCTTTGTGCTTCGCTAAAACCTGATTGTCTTATACCGCTTAAAGATTCAGCTAATCCTCTGCCTAGTGCCTCTCTTCTTTCATCAGCCGTTAATCTAGCCCTAGAACCAAAAGCTGATAAACCGCCTGTTTGTATGTCTCTTGCTCTAGCGGCAACATCTTGTTTTTCACCAAAATCCATAACATCTTGTATGGTTTGTTGCACAACTCTATCCTCATACGGATTAAAAAATTGCTGAGTCATGCTTGGATCAAATTGTGTAGACGGTAATTCTGCGCCCATAACATTTTGAGTTGCCTGCTGTAACTGATTTATAAAACCAGGTTGATCAGCAGTACCAAAATAAAGTGCACGTAATAATGGGTCTGATAAAACTTCTCTAGCATCTTGTTGTGCTAAAACAGGATCAATTTGAGGCCTGTAATCAGCAGGTGTTATAGTTGGTTCTCCAATTAAACTTGGTTCTGTCATGCCATCACCTACTTCTGGTTGTCTAGTGCCCAAATCTCCTAATATTGAAGAAAGTGGTGGTTGATTTCTAAGTTCTGCTGCTCCTGGTTCTCCACTTGGAACTGCTCGTCTTTCGCCATCTGGACCATAAGCATATACAAAACCCGCAGGTGGCATCCCCATATCTCTCACCATTCCAGAAGTATCTTGAAAAGAAAAGCCCTCTGGTAAATTTGCTGGATCATATCTTTTGCCCGCACCATAAATATCTATTCTTTCTGATAATGGAATTCGGACTGGTTGTTGCGGCGGTACAAATTCATTTCCTGGTGCATCTTGTAATCTATATCTCTGCTGTTGCAACATACCATAACCTCTATCACCAGGTTTTAAATTCATTTGATTTTGCAGTGTTTGTCTAAACTCTTCTAGACTTGGTGTAGCATCATAAGTTTTTCTAGTGCTACCAACTCCTTGTGAAATAGTTTCTCTAGGTATATATCTTTGCAGTTCTTCGTCTGATAAATTTAACAATTCAGCAGCTGTTAATCCTGTTTGTGGTGGTGGAGTACCTGTGCCTGGTACTCCTATTTCTCGTCCAATTTGAGTAACTTGCCTTAAATCTGATAGACCACCGCCTGGTCCACCTATAGACATGAAGTCTTCACGTTTAGGTGGTACAGGCATTTTTTCTATAATGCCCTGAGTGGGAATCTGCCTTCTATTAACTGGGTCAGTAGGTTCATTTGTAGGTACTATAGGTTGAACTGGTGACGGTACTTGAGGTATTGGTTGTGGCACAGCACTTATGCCGCCCACAGGATTATCTGGTATTTGTATGCCTATATTTGTTGGTGGTGATACTGGGCCTGTTGGTAA
>Ga0098038_1000530_pt1 | contig 17025 bp, 19 predicted proteins | sample 5B_taG_FD_75051 | JGI IMG/M metagenome (GOLD analysis project Ga0098038, IMG submission 75051) | Marine viral communities from the Subarctic Pacific Ocean - 5B_ETSP_OMZ_AT15132_CsCl metaG | ecosystem: Environmental > Aquatic > Marine > Oceanic | place: Pacific Ocean | collected 2015-01-08 | reverse complement strand
TCTCATTAATGATTACATAACTTTATTTACGGCTGAAGCTGGGTATGACTTAAAACGGTCGGCTGTTATTAAGAACGCCACTGGGTTTAGCTCAAGAATGAAGGAAACATTAGACTCCTTAGCCGAGGGTTTGAATATGCCGTTCATGCCCAAGGAGCCTGAGAGTAAGGAGTTGTCTGAGAATCGTGTATCAGCCGAACAACTTGAAGAGGCACTTGCATCTGCTAAACAAAAACGATCAGAGGCTAGTGAACTGTTTGCTAGGTATCAAGGTGAGTTTGATACCCTGAAGAGACAATCTAGATTTAAAACTTTTGACAAGAGCCAAGCCGCACCCATTGAAAATCAATTATCAATAGCAACTAAAAACAGAGATGAGCTTAATAATCTGCTTGCCGATTACCGATCAGAACTAAGTGCATTAAAAAGAAAAGTTGATTTAAATACATTTGAAAAGGGGGAGACGGCGGAGATGGTGCAGGCTCAAATTGCACCAGTAGAAAAAAATATTAGCAATGCTCTTAATTCAATAGAAAATGCGAATGAAGAAATCAGCTTGATTCGCCAACGTCTTGAAAACATAAGAGAGGGATTATTTGAAGAAGATTTAGCTAATGTTGAAGAAAACTACAACCAAGCAAAACAACTACTTCAAGAAGCCCGACAAGAGGAAAGACTATTAGAACAAAAGAAAGAAGACCTTGTTGTAGAAAAGGGTGTTCTTCTTGGTCAGGCTATTGAAGCGAGCAGCCTTGATCTGATACAAGGAAAGGATTTATCTGTCACAATTTCTCAGACGTTACCTTACGGATACAACAAAGTTAAAGGTAACAGGAGGTCGATGGATAAGGCTATCCAGTCTAGCAATCATTGGGAGTCTCCTGCTGATGGTCAGTTGTTGTCCGAGCAATCCCGTGTTGACGCGCCCCCAGTTACTCTTGGGTCAGCTAAAGGGCCAGATGAAATAGCTCAGGTATTGGAGGAGAACAGAGATGCACTAGGTAGTGATGCTGTTGACAGGGCTTTAGACATTTTGGCTACGCTTCCTGAGAAATACTTGGAGGAGTTGTCTCTTGTTGTTCAGTCATCTGTATCTACCGATGGAGGTCTGAAGCTTGGAGGTTCATTCGTTGAGGCTCTTAAGACAGTCTTTATACCTGTCGACGGGAACACTACGGAATCATTTACCCATGAGTTGATGCACTACATGCACGCGTTCCTTCCGCAAGACTTTCAGGAGCGTGTGTCTGCGATGCGTAAGGACGCATTAAAGAAGGTTGCTAATAACACTGAGGACGGGAAGCTAAGGTACAGAATCCAGATTGCTTCTGAGTTACTCAATATGATCGAGGGTAACGAGTCGATGTCAGTTGATGGGTTCCAACAGATGCTCGATAAGTACGGGGACAAGGCAAGTGACATGTATCACTTGATTAACGACAACGAGTTCTTTGTATATCTAATGACCAATGAGGGTGTTAATGATATGCAGTCCTTGTCTCCTGAACAGAATCCAGTTGGCTTTATCGCAAGAGCTAGGAGGTTCTTGGCAGACCTGTTCAAGCGTTTAGTAGATAAGGTGTCGGGCAGGCGCAATGCCCCTGTCTCATTCAGAGATGAAGTCATGGATAAGTTTAAGTCTGGCGACTTCTCTCTTGAGCGCAGGAAGTTTACTGCTGGCCCTGAACTGGACGCATCGCTTCTGACATCAAGGCAGGTTAAGAAGGCTGCTGAGTTAAATGTACGCAACGCAATCCTGACACCTGAAGGCGGTGCTAATGTAGAGGCAGGCAGAAAGCTTTCCCTTGAGGCTGGCGCGTATCACAACTTTATTTACGACCTATCGCAGAAGATATTAACGGAGATGGGTGAGAGCGGTGAGTTCGCTAACATTTTAGGAAGCCCAGACGAGCAGGTTAAACTGTCCAAGAGGGCGCAAACTTTTGCCAAGATTAAAGAATCGGAAGCTGTTCGCATGTTCCTTGAAGAGAACGAACAGACTACTGGCGGGGTTATCTTCAGCCCTGAAGGATATCTTGGATTACTTGAGCAACGTGAGAGAAACCCCAAAGCCATTCCAGAATCTGTATGGCAACAGATCAGTAACGAGTTCTTCAAGAATACTGAGTACTTCTTAAGGAGTCACAGAGAAAGATTGGCCAAGCTAGAGAAGCTTAAGGGGGAGAAGCAGGAAGAGAAGATACTAGCCAAGCTTAATGAAGCATCTGAGGAATACGACACAAGTCAGATAGCTAGAAATGCTGCGTCATCTTTGTCATCCACAATCGGATCACTACTTGAACATGCTAAGCTCAAAGCATTAGAAGGCGAAACCTTAAAGCGTCTTGAGTCTTACGGGTTTAACTCCAGTTTGCTTAGTGACCAGCTTGACAGATTCAGGGGGCGCGAAGCTTTAAGTAAGCGCGGTGATCTCATCAAACTTGGTAACGATTTCTATGAGACGGTATGGTTTAATGCTGAAGCTCAGATCATTTTGCATAAAGGCAAAACATCTTCAGGTAAGAAGGCGACATGGGAAGACTTGGTTCGCACCTACATGAGGTCTAAAGGAATCAAGCGCATCACAGATGTTCAGCCCATTACCAAGATGCTTGCTGACCACATACTTCGTATCCACCAAAACGAAATCGAGATGAAAGATATCGACCAGAAAATGCTGGAAGATTCTTTTGGTGTATACAACGACTACGAGAAAGAAATCTACGCCTTAATGACCAAGGGTAAGAACGGTTCTAAGAAGGCCTTCGACAAGATCATGAAGGACTTCAAGAGTGCTGCTGGCGAAGAGGCTGTCGCTAACAAGCTTTACTTGTCTATCAGAAGAGACGTTAGAAAAGAAATCAAGCTGATGAATGATGCCACCATTGCTGCTGAGTTAATGGGCAGGATCATTGAGTCTGACGAATTTAAAAATGCAAGGCAGGCTGCTGCACAAGAGATTGATGCAAAGCCAAACAGAGACATTACAATAGGCGAGCAGGAGATATTCTTCCCGCATCCAAACAAGGAAGAAGATTTCAGAATGACCTATGATGTCAGCGATAAGCTGGGGAGAGAGAAACAGTTGGAGGGTCTGGCTCTGTACGTTCAATCAATGAACGATTGGCTGCTTGAGAATCAGCCCGATCCAGAGAACAACAAGGCTGGTGATCCATACTTTGAGTTCTGGAAAGAAACCAGAGACATAGCAAGTGCCACTATGCTTAGTCCGACCATGAGAAGTGGTCAGTCAATGAAGGCGGCTCTTGAATTTAATCTGCTTCGCCCATTGCAGAACCTTTTGTCGGGCATTGGCACATTCACATCGAAGCTGGCGTTAACGCACATGGATAACCTGTCCATGACAATGGAGCGCACAAGCCAATGGAAAGCTAAGCATGAACAAAAAGTGGTGAACGCATTGCAGGCTGCTGCAAAGTCACACGGGTTCACAGCAGACCCGATTGGCATCGAGGACTGGTTCCATAACGTAGGCGAAAGATACTTTGCTACTGCAAACTTTGAGGGACGCGCTCTTAAGGTTGGAGATAAGGTGACTACATCAGACAAGACTGATGTAAAAACGATTACCAAAGAAGATGAAGAAGCTTTGAAAACCCAGGTGGCTGCGTTTGATGAGCTATTCAACATGGATGTTAAGAGGGGCAGGGGAGCGTTGATACGGAAACGCAAGACAACTGATGAGGTCAAGGGTGTTCGCATAATGGACGCTGAAGGAAGAAAGGTTCCCCTGACAATAGGTCGTAAAGCACTGAAAGTAACAGAGCTTACATTGCCTAAAACTTTCTCATCTAAATCAGTCAGGATGTCTCGATCTATTTCTGACTTGGTTAAAGAAAAGAAGACCGAGATAACAGACATTGATAGCACTGATATTCTAACTGAAAAGGAAAAGAGACAGCAGAAGCTGATACTGTTTAAGACTCCCAATAGAAGGGGCGACAGCATCTACTCTTTGATAGCGGAAGAGTTCGACAGATTTGTTTTTGCATTCCTAGACAACCGTGAAGGCAAGATCACTGACGGAACCAGTCCTTACTTTACAGAGGGTGTTTATGATGAGGCTAGAGATGCCATGCTTAATGGTGACATCACCAACATGGAGCAGCTTGCCAACTTTTTTGCAGACAGATCGGTTGATCCTGAAAAGATAGGGGATACAGACCAACAGTTTCAGTTGTCAGACGAAGAGGCACTGTTTGAGTTGCTCCGCGAAATGTCTGTGCAGGCAGACAGGTTCAGGGACTTTATTGATCCCAAGCTGGAAGATGACGAGTCATCAGTTCAGTACAAGTTTGTTAAACTAAAAACAGACTCTGCATTCACTACTGCAAGGCAAGAGCCGATAGCTAACTACTACTACTATAAGTATGGAGTAGACGAAACAGTCGGCATGTCCAACATGGAGGTTGAATCTAGTTCGCAGTACATTGACTCACTTATCAGTGCGCTTAAGGGTGTTGAAGGTGAGCTTGATAACGCTGCAAATGAGAAGAAGATTGCATCAGAGCGCGGCAACCTAGAAGAGTTCATGGAGGGCAAGAAGCAGAGCGCGGCCAACAAAGAATCATTCTTAGACTACGAAAGAGTCGAGGCGCAGAAAGCATCTGTATCTCAAATCATAAACGATCTGAATGCTGTTCGTGAAAGAGATGTTAGATACGAGCTTCAAGTCAACAGGACATGGAGGCGTATGGTTGGCGATCTTATTGGGGTCGCGATTCAAATGCCGACTACTGCTTTGGCTAACCTTATTGGTACTCCTGTTAGATCAGCCATGAGGATGCAGGCACTATTTGGATTTGCTCCAGCATTGAACGCTAGGTTTGCGGTTGATGCCATCAAAGAGTTAGCCAAGGGTGCAGCAACATTTGGGACGTTCGGGATGAGAGGTGCTTATGCTGGCGCAAAGCTTCTTGTAAAGGGCAAGCCGTTAAAAGGGTTCGCCAAGTTCGTAGATGAGTTTGCCAACAAGCCGTTCACTACTGACCTGATGTTTGGGCAGCACAAGATCAACTCTACATTAAGAAGGTTGGTTGATGCTGGTTACGGGATGAGGATAGATGTTCAGGGCAAGATAGATGCCCATCTTGATTCACCTGAAACTAGAGGAAGAATTGAAAGAGCCACAGACATAAAACAAAGGGGTGCTATTCGCAGGTCTTTAAGTAACTGGTACAACAATGCTGCGTTCTTTTTATCAGAGGTTCCTGGCATGATTACTCCAAGGTTCTTTGATGCAGTAGGCAACAACATTTCATTCAGGTTCGCCAACACGGCTGTATCAAACATTGAGATGAGGCTGAAGGACTTGCATCGCAAGTATGGTGATTCTCTTTGGGACAGGTACAACGATCCTGATGTTCTGGCTAGAGACTCAGAGAAGATGGACACGCTGACTCCAACTGACGCATTCGGTGATCAGTTCTTGTTCGGGCCAGATGAGTCTAGCTTAGGTAAGCTTGAGAGATTATTTACAAACGGTGGTGTAGATTTCCACGCTGAAGCATTGCGCTTCTACAAGCAGCTAGACCAAGACAAGGAAGCTACGTTCCTCTCGCCAGAGCAAAGAGCCGAGATTGGAATTGGAATGGTCACGGCTGAGAACTTGGCGACAATAGCTAACAGACCTTTGAAGTTCAGGAACGATCCTAATGTGGGCTTCCTGTTCGCCCTTAGTGGATGGAGTCTATCAGCAGCGCACAACAGCATCGAGTATCTCGGCAAAGCTCAAGGAGGCAAGAGAGGCTGGGGCATTAACAGTCTTAACCTAAACATGGCAATGGTTCTGTTAGGTATGGCTGCTATTTCAGGTGTCAGCTTTGCTGGTCAGGAAGAGCTATTCAGGTTGATCTACAAGTATCTGTTCGGAGAAGTTAAGACAGGAAGGCATCCTTGGGAGGCAGACTCTGGAAGTGAAGCTACAAGGCGTGCGCTTCTGTATTCCCTTAGTGCTTTCCCTATTGTTAATGCCCCATTTAATTTAATGCTAAATGATCAGAAAGGAGTGGCTGCATTTGGAATGGACTTCTTCATCCAAAGCAAAGCGAAGAACATACTTAATGCGGCAGGGCAAATAGCAAACACTCGTAATGCTGAGGGGGTAGAGAGGGCTGTGCTTATCTTATCCAAGCAAATATATCCTAACTCAAGAGTTCTGGTTAATCGTTTTCCTGCGATATCTGGAATAATAGACCTGATAAATAACACTAGGTTGATCAGAAGGTATGCGCCTAAAGACATGGTCAAGGAAAGCAACTACACGGGAGGTTCAGCTACAGCCTCGCCATTGACCCCAGTTGTTTCCAAGATGACAAGTCTTGCTGTTCAAGGTCGTTACGATGAGATGGTGGATTTGTACAGAAAAGCTATTAAGATGGCTGCTGATATGAACAAGCCTGATCCTGTCAGGTACATACAGTCTATGTACTTTGCAAAAGACCCTTACAGGTCTGGCTTAAAGGGAAGAGTGAACGATGCGTTTAAGCTTCGGATCACCGAGAAGATGAGTGATGAAGAAAGAAGAGAGTTCTTTAGGGTAGAAAATAATTTCTACAGAGGGTACGCAGTAATTGGAGGTAAGAGGAGGACATCAACTCCTAGCTTTAGAATATCCACCTCGACGAACAGAAGAACCAGAAGAAGGGTGAGGCCTGCAATTAATCCGCTACCTGAAAGCTACCTGCCTAGATCAGCTAGGCCTGCGCCTTTGAGGAGGGCTTACGGGGTTTAGAGGTAATCTCTTTAATTATCCACTTCCAAACATCTGGGCTCTGCTTGATGGCAGTAGCAATCCCGATAGACATCTTCGTGGTAAACTTCTCTTCGTCTATCTTGTTGGGTGCACCCATCCCGTGATTGATTGCGTGTATGATTTCGTGAAGTAGCGTCTCTGCCCTCGATTGTCGGGGCAGAGACTTAGTTACTGAGATGATCTGAGATTGGAAGTCACACAATCCCAATTGCTCAGCACCTGATTCTTCAGGTGGATTCATCCAGTTAATCTTGTAAGTAAGATTCAGTATATCTACTTCAGTTGGTAATCCTCTATTCATGATGAAGGACGCTTCCTTCTGGTGATATCGTAACAATCAATTAAAGACTTAACAGAATCAGCTAGAACTGACCTTGGGCTGTCTTTGTGTTTCTTGTATAGCTCTAGCACCTCTAAGCATAAATGGTAATGGCTCAAGGTAAGGTGGTTTCTTGGATTATCTACCCCAAATTTGTATGGGTATTTTATTTTTGTGCCCTCCATTTATTTTAAAAAGAAGTCTGGATGCCCCGTCTCAACTGTCCTTAACCATTTGAACACAACTTAACCCGTGGGGAACGGGATTTGGTGGGTGAGACACCCAGACTATTAAAGAGTAACGCAAGGCTTTGTTTCATGAATGGGATATCTCGTAGCATAGCACGCAATACACTATACAAACCCGTTGTTCGTAGTTCTCCTACGACACCATACGCCTTACGTTTAAATTGCCCCCTGCACACCACACTCGCGGGGCAGGGGTTCAGCGGAGTTAGTTGCCTAACTAATTGGTTCACCGCTGAATTATCTTCCGAAGAGTCGATCAAAGAACGACTTCTTCTCTTTTGGAATTGGAATATCAAGCAAGGGCAAATCAACTTTGTTTCTATTCGCCCTCTTTTTTAGAGCCTCAATCTCCACATCAGTAATTAACAATGGAGTTGGCTTGCCAGCGTCCATTGCCCATATGCTGAAGTAGTGATGCTTAGCATTTGTCTTCCTGTTAATGTTCTTAACCTTTGTTATGTGTCCTATTAGTGCTTTCATAATTCCCACCTCATATTAGGGAAGGGGTGAAGTTCATTGTTAGGCACGGTGTATGCCCCAGCAAATTGACCATCTTTCTGATACTTCCCTTCAAGTTCGCTGTCTGATACCCATCCCATGATGTGGCAGTGAGCTTCTCCTTTAGTGAAGTTGACCACGACCAGACTGTACGTCCACCCTTCTTTCCTTTCATTCTCTCTGATCGGTAGAAGGTACTGTGTAGGCTTCCAGTTAGGTCTAAGCCTTGATCCTTTAAAGTCTAGTGTCAGCCCAAGTATATCGTAGCCTCCGTCACCTCTTTCTGGTGTCCTCATGCAGTTCCACCTTTGAAGTTTGTACATATTGTCACTGCCTGTCAGATATATCGTGCCACCTAGTTGAGCTAATTGACCTGTGAGTTGATCTCGCTCAAGCCTCTTCAACCTCTGCTCCACATCTTGTATGTGAGAACCTGACTTCTGATTTTTAATTATCCTCGGCCTGAAGAACTTCACCAGTTCAGTCGCCTTGTCTTTGGCCAACTGTATGTCGGATTCACCAAGTACGACTGTAGGATATTGAATCACTCTATTCCCATTATAAGCCGCTTCTTATCCATGCTTGGATTAATATATCTTAGTAGACTTTTCAGGCTTCTATGCCCACTAAGATGACGTACTGTAACTATGTCTGCGTTAGGGTGAGAGAGCCACTTAGATATAGCTGTCCTTCTAAACGCATGGAATGTTTTCCCCTTTTCATACACCCCCCACTTCTTTGTGTAATATGAGAAGTGGGAGGATATGTTTCCATTACCAACTAAAGAAACTGATGCCAATCGGGGCAGGACATATTTGTCTTGCGATCTGTTATTATAAAGATGGCTAAGGGTGTCAAAGAGGTCGGATGTCATTGGTATTCTTACAGTGACATCAAACTCCGAAGTCTTTGATGGTTCTACTACTATCATTTTTTCTGCTAAGTTAACAGACGACCATAACAGTTCAGCGCAATCTTTGATACGCATACCTGTGTTCCACCCCAACTTGATTAGATGGTTCCAGTCTGTTCCCTTAGAGTGCTCAAGCATTGCTTCATATTCTTGATCACTAAAAACAACCGCTTCCTTCTGTGGGATATGCAGTATCTTTTTAGGAAACCTGTCTATCAAGTCTTGTTCGGTGTACCCTCTTTTCTTAAGCCAGTTGCTAAAGCTCTTAATGCTATGAGCAATATAGTTGACACTAGATGGCTTGTATTTTTCTTTCAGCCCCTCGACTAGATCAAAAATATCCTGTTTGTTTCCATCAATCTGGCTGTCTACAACCTGATCCCTGAATATTCTCAGAGACCAATTCATTGAGTTGAATTTGTCAGACTGTCTTTCCAGTAGAAACTCGTCTAATTTTTCTACTAGCTCTGCGTTTGTCACATCTCTTTCCATATTTTTAATAGTTTGTTGAAGTATCGAACATTCGGAGACTTCTTTATATGATTGAACTTACGCCGCTTGAAGTAGTCCATGCTCTTGTTCTGCCTGAGTAGGTCTACTCCACAAGCACCACTAAACTTCTGCGCGAACCCCACGGGCACATCGTCCCAAGATTTCTTTTCAGATATCCTTTGGATAGTTCTAATGGATACGCCAAGGTCAGAAGCTAATTGCCTATTGGATAGCGACTTTCCTTTCCTCCGTGCAAGTAGCCTGCACAAAAATGGAGGCATCTTATCTAGCTTCTCTAGAAGTGACATTGATCCTGTGTAAGTAGTCTTTGAGTTTATCCTCCTGTTCTTCCAATCGTTTGTTTTGCCTGATCCGCTTTTCTTTCTTTGATTCGTATTCGTCGATGTATCTTTGGAGAACTTCTGCTGCTCGATCTGCGTCTTCCTTGTGGTCGTAGTCCCATCGGCCGACAGGGATTGGGTCTTTTCGCCCAAGCCTTGATCCTGCTGGGGAGTCAATCCCTCCGATGCTACTAATGTAGAGACAGTATCTTCCATCAATCTCTTTCACCTTAACCCTGATAAGCAGCCCTTCGGGTATTCTTTCTCGTAATCAATACCCAAATAAGTTTCTTCTATATCTCCGTTCACTTTTTCGTGAACTGTAGTAACTATGATCTGATCATTGTTATCGGTTCTGATATCTACAAAGTGTCTTGTATCATCGCACATCTCCATAAATTCCTTCACAAGCCCAGCGGTCAGTGTTACCCGACCGCCGAGCTCATGGAGAACCATTCCGAGAATAGCCGACATTCCGATATTGTTGTCAGCTATCTTATTCATCAGAATGGATTTGTAGCAGCGGCAGCATTAGTCAGCGTTTGCTGCGCTGCTTGGCCTTCGTCCTTCTTACCTCCGTTGGCAAACGAGAACTGTTCAACAATGGTGTTGAGCTTGGAACGCTTCTGCCCGTCTTCAGTCTCCCAACTGTCAGAGCGCAAGCGTCCTTCCACTAGGATACGATCACCTTTCTTGAAGTACTTGGAGATCGTCTCCCCTTGCTTACCAAAGGCGGCGCAATCTACATACGCTACCTCTTCGTTCTCACCACGTTTGCGGTTGGTTGCTACTGTGAAGTTGCAAACTGTCAGGTCTTTACCGATCTCCTTGGAGCTTGGTTCCCTGACTAGGTTGCCCATTACTATTAACTTATTATACATATTTAGAATGCCTCCTTTAGCGGAGGCGTGTAGTTTTTTGTTTTCTGGTAAAGCTGGTTAGATAGTTTAAATATCTCCCAGCCATCCTTGACTTCATCTGTTCCCCATACTTTCTCGACGGGTTCAGATGGAGCCTTGGAATCTATGATTAACGAGACACAGTTTGTATCTCCCTCGATGCACTGTTGATAAGCAGCTAACTGGTATATCCATGTCTCGTAGAAGCGCGGTTTGTATTTGACCCCTTGTGTTTTGAAATCAATTACACACTTGCCCCACAGAATATGGTCTGCAACCAAGTCAACTGTGCCAGCATAGCCATGCTGCTGATTAACCAGCACGGTCTCTGCCTGATGTACCTTGGTTATGTTCTGATCAAACCAAGGCTTATATTCAACGAACCACGGGTAGACTTCATCGTCTTCCTGCGGCTCAGTTCGGTCTATGTTATAATGCTCTAAGGCATTGTGGACTTTCGTTCCAAACGTAGCTGCCACTGATGTTGCCACCTTCATGTCCGCCACGATTCTCTTGGCAAACTTGTCAGTGGATTCATCTTCCCCTTGCTCTAGCCTAAGAGCAGACAGGATACCCTGTTCGATCTTCCAGCTTTCAAGCGCAGGCTTGGACATAATGTTGAGGATGGAAGTAACACTAGGGAACAAGCCCTCCACTCTTGCGTCCTTCAAGGTGGTGGGTTTGCCGTTATCCCTAGTGTGCCTTGGCTCACCATCTCCTGTGTACCAATGGGCAGAGTTGTCTGGTTTAACGTAAGCCATTAAGCCGCCTTAAGCAGTGGGACGATTGAGTTCCAGTTGTTGATGAAGAAGTTAACCTTCTCGGTTGGAACATTGGACAGATCATCAACTGATGATTCCAAGTGCTCACGTTCCTTGGCCAACTTGAGGAACGTCTCAGCGTTACTCACTTCAGCTATCAGAACCTGCAATTGTTCCAGCGGTGTTGGAACCTTCTCGCCTTGGCCAAGCCATGCAGCCAGACGCTTACCAACTTCTTCTGTAGGCTTGTTGATAACAAGCCCTGCGAAGTCAGGGATACGAGTCTTCTCAACAATGAGAGTGTTGTCATTGTCGAGGCGTGCCACAAAGTCCAAGTTGTATTCCCACCCATCCTTGTAGACAGGAGCAAGTCCAACTTTTCTAGGAGCAGCACGGCCCTTCTCGTTCTGTTCGACAACGTATTCAGTCTTGGCCCTGAGTGTCGTGATGACATGATAGGGTGCGCCCATGACCAGATCGTTGATTCGGTTTAGGATCGGAGATACATCAGCCCAAGCACGGAAGGAGTTCCCCCCTTGGCTGCGCTTACCTGCGTTCTCCACCTGTTGCAGTATCCCATTCTCTCCCTGCCAGAATGCTGACATGGAATCAATGATTACTGTTTCGTATGAGGCAGGGATATTCTCCAAGCCTTTGATCAACTCCTTTGGATCGAAGGAGTCCAGTTCGCAGACATCGAAGTCAAACAAGTCTGAATACTTGCTTGCACTTCCATGCTCCGTGTCAATGACCGCTGTCTTCCCGCCTAGCCCTTTGGCTATTAACAGGGAAGTGTAGGTCTTACCGCCACCTGACGGCGCGTATAGGCCAGCCCTAAGCTTGGCTGACTTCTTTGTTGCTTTCCTGAACTGCATTATCAGTTTCCTTTATTACTATTATTGCCCCCTCGTTTCCTTTGGGGGCTCTTTTTACTCGCACCACCACTTCGTCTATCTCCCTCACTGAATCGTCTAACGGCAGAGACGAGGCAATCCATGATTGTATTGATTGCCCCGTCTGGGTCTCGTCTTCGATTGTCTGATACAAGGAGGTCAACTGTGATACGAAATCGTTTACGATTGATGTCATCTGCTTTTTTGCCTTTGGGGCTGTGACTAACATATTTCTCCAGCAAGCCTTGCAGTTCTTGAAGTTGGCTATGTGTCCATGCCCTTGTACAACCAGATGAATCATCTTGAATCATTTACTAGCAGTCTTGTGCGCTGCTTGTGTACTGCTACCCTTGCCAAAAAAATTTGACAGGTAAACACCTACGGCTTGCTCGGCAGCGTAGCCGATCTTTATTCCCTTTTTCTTGCAAGCTTTCTTGAGCTTGCTATGAAGCTCTTTATTGATTGTTATAACTGCCATTAGTATTACACGCCTCGCAGCCCAATGCTGTCTCCTCTTTCTGTGGATTGTTTTTTAATTCCGATTCAAGATATTTTTCCGATTCAAGATATTTTTTAACATTTTCCGCGCCGACCTTGTTTACCTGAAGAACAAATAACTCCCACTCTGCCTGTTTTTCGGGGGGCAGATTTTCAACCACATTTTTAAACTGTACTTTATTTAAAACTTTAGTCGCTAATTCATCATTTATGCCCTCGGCCCAGCCCTCTGCCGAAACAATATGACTCAAGATGTTGTTACTGCCCAACAGATAAGCGGCATCTAGCAATTTTTCCCGCCACAATGGATGCCAATGTTGAAATGTGAACCGAAAATCTGGATCACCGCTTGCTGCTGTCCGAAAGGGATTTCTGGTTTCGCTCTCAATCAACAAAGCTAAATTGTCTTGTAAAATTCCAAAGGCAATTTGTAACGACTCATCTTTTTCGTGCATCTTCCGCTCAAGTATTGCCGATTTATTTTTTTCGGCTGCCGATTTTTCTTTTTGATAATGTCCTCGACGTTTTTGTTCATCGAGATCATCACGGAGAGTGGCTATAGTCTCGTCCAGATTTTTACGCTCAGTTTGACCTTTCTCGTTCTCTACGACGAGCGCATCCCTCTCAGCAGTCACCTGCTCCAGCCTGTGGTTTTGTTTTCGCCACTCAGAGCGAAGCGAGTTAACACGTTTGTCGGATTTCTCAAGCGCGTAAAAATGATAGGCTAACCCTACTGCGATAACGGCGATAAGGCTCATAACCGCTCCCCAGAGAATCATCCGTGTGCTGCCGTGCTGGTCGCAGTTAGCACTGTGATTAGAAGTTGCTATAGATTCTGCGTGCTCTTGACCGCCGATAACTGTATCTAGTTTTACGTCAGTCAATTCATCTTTGTTTTGCTTAACTTTATTTTGTAGTTCTTTTACTTTAATTTCTTTTTCTTTCATTGATTCCCCCTCTGCTTGTATTTTACTGTATCTTTTATTTCTTTAAACTGTTTGCTTTGTTTTTCTAGTTTTTCTTCCAAGATGATTGTCATCACCTCAAGAAGCTCTGAATAGGAAAGACCTTCCTTTTCAGCAACTTGTTTTAGCACCTCACTATCACGCTCCATGATCCATGTTTGGAACCTTCTGCGGTCAGGGTGTCTTTGGTTAGCCATCTCGTTTTTGTTTATTACTCATAGTCGACCTCTACATCGACACCCGAAGTTTAGTCGCAGTACACCCAGATATCAAATAAAATTTAAATTTATTTTGATGTGCTGGGGAGACGATTAACACACCCGTATTTAGGTGTCCAGTATTTGTGTTGATTGTTTTATTGCTCATTGTTCTAGGTGGGTGGCCAAGTGAGTGGCCACAAATTATTTAGTTTTGTATGCTATTGCATATCAGTTAGTTAGGAGCGGGAGCCATACAGGCTCATAACCTGAAGGTCGTCGGTTCAAATCCGGCTCCCGCAACCAATCTTAAAGCCCTTTGAATACCATGTTCATTGGGCTTTTTCCTTTTGTTTCTTGCTAAAATCTTCTTGGGCAGCTATGCCCGTCTTTACCGATAATTGCCATCGTTTCACGCAGAAAGACGGTGGCCAAGCGGTGGCCAAAAAGTGAAAAAGTTTATTACGATCTTCCCAAGGAGCAACAGAGGCACATGGATATGCAAGTGGCATGTCAATGGAAAGCCGAGGCAGCAAACTTTTAAAACAGAGAAAGAAGCAGAGGCTCATAAGGAATTTGTTTCCAAGCAGCTCAAGGAGTCGGGCACTGATGGAATCAAGTACGACAGTCTTGATAACGATACCAAGATCAGGATGTACCGAGTTCATCGTTACGAGCAGGAGTCAGGTAACGATGTGTTTGATATCATCAAGGAGTACGAGCGTATCCAAGCCTCCAAGCGTAAGCAGATCAGTGTGACCGATGCTGTTGCCGAGTGTCTGACTGACAAGGAGAAGGAGGGATGTGATGCTCGCACATTGCAAAGCCTTCGATCTCCGCTCAACCGATTCAAGTTCAGGCATCCTCGCAAGGTGATGCACAACATCGAGGACAAGCACATCTTGGATTTCGTGGACGGCATGGACATCTCAGGGAGAACTCGCCTTGGATATCTGACAGACCTACGCACTCTGTTTAGCTGGGCCTTGCAGAAGGGCTACGTCAACGCCAACCCTGTGCTGCCTTGTATGCCAACCAAGTCTGCTCGTAAGAAGATCATGAATCAAAAGCGAGCTCGCAGGAAAGAGCAGGTGCTCACCCCTGATGAGTGTCAATTGATCCTGGTCTACTGTGAGAAGAACTATCCTGAGATCACCCGTTACGCTGTGCCCTTGATGTTCGCAGGGTTGCGTCCTGAGAAGGAAGGCACGCTGATTGATTGGGATGATATCACGGAGGAAAGTATCACGGTCGATGAGACGATAGCCAAGGACGGGGAGACTCGGATCATTGAACCGCTGACCCCGAACTTAATTGAGTGGATCAAATTTCTGAGAGAGCGGGGGATTGAGCCCCTCACAAATCTCAAGAGGAAGTGGAACAATGTGAAGAGTGTTATCGGCAGGCCTTGGCCCCACGATGCACTGCGTCACACTTACGCATCCTATCACTATGCAATGTTCAAGGACGCTGGCCTGACAGCCAAGAACCTTGGACACCCTAACCCCACGCTACTGCGTAAAGACTACAACAATGCAGTCACGGAGAAGGAGGCCAAGAAGTTCTGGGCGATCACGCCTTGACGAGGTTCTCTTCCAAGAACTGCTCGTAGTCAGCTTCCCTGATCCTCAATGATCTACCAAGCCTGACAGCTTTGAGCTTACCAGACTTGATGAGGGAGCGCACAGTCTTGTGCTCAACCCTCAGTCTCTGTGCTATCTCCTGAACCGTCAGCATCTTCCAGTATCTCTTGTGCTTGCTCTTCTTGTTTATTGAGCACCTTGTTGCTGTGCTCTTGAATGAAGCCGCCAATCATAGCGACACCGCTAAGCCCACCACATTCGATTGCCAGAGAAATGGCAACGTCATTTAGAATGTAGGCTGCTTCGTGTGGCTCAAGCCCGTCCTGAGCCATCTCATTGATGTGATCCAGTGTTTTCTGTGACCAATCAGTTATCTTTTCTTGTTTATCTTTATCCATGTAAACCAGTTCCTTTCTTTAACATTAGTTCAATTGCTTCGTCATAAAACTTTTTGTCTTCATCTCTAAAGACTTCCAACAGACTTTGCATAGTCTTGTACCTTTGGGTTACGTCTTCGCACCCGTCCTCCAGTGAACCTTGGATATCTAGGTAGCACTGTTTCATTAATTTTAGATGTTTTTCTTTCATCGTGTCGGCTCAGTAAATAATCAATTTTGGATAGCGTAATCCACGCTGGATGCGTGCCGCTTTGATCCCTTTCTAATATCTTAAACAAGGCATCTGCTGCCTCGCTTAATACCTCCTTTACAACTTTCTCCATTAACTCCAGTGAGCAGTTCTGAACTGTTCCCTGTTGTAATTTTGATCCAACCAACTAGCCAAGCTTCCCTTATCAGTAGGTATTATCACCTCATCAATAGATACTGGCTCGCTGTATTCCTTGGGCCTGTTCTTGTACTCCTTTAGAATCTCACGCTTACGATTGTTAGCGTCCTTCTTTGTCGGAGCCCATGAACAGAGCCACCCCTTAGTGGAATCTTTCCACTGTAACTTGTAGAACTTACTCATAGCTTGAATAGAATAGCAGGCACATGAACATTGCCGTTGCTAGTAACACGTTAATGATCATCGTTTCCTTTCCTTAGAACTTCTATCTCTTCCCTATCAAAAGACTGCACCTTGACCACGGCATACTTATCTAGGACTTCCTCACTCTCCACTACGCTCATTGCATCTTTCATCGAGGTGTAGTGACCTTCAAAGAAGCTGAAATTATATGAGTCATAATCTTCCTCTGAGTCGTATGTGTAAATCTCATACAGTTGACCACTCATCGCTTCTTCCTCTTTGGATTCTGCCTATTGGTAGCTTTGGATTTGTTTGAGTTAGGGATGCCCTCTTCTTCATACGCTCCAGTGCCTATAATTTTAGAACGATTTTTTATTCTGAAAGCTTGTGAAGGCAAATTTCTGCTCCGATTTTCTTTTATCTTACTCATCGAAGTCCCTCCTATCCATGAATCTATCCTGCAAGTCCTCGATAGCTGCCTCGATGTGTCCAAGTGATAGTCGAATCTGATCCAAGCCCTTACTCCAAGTGGAGCAATCACCACCCTCTAGGTGAGGGTGGTCATATGCTTCCTTAACCTCATCATCGAATCCGATCATCAGGTCTTTGAAGTAGTCCAGCTTGTTGTCCGTGTAGGTATCCTGCTCAGGCTCTCTTAGTGCAGCTAGACTCAT
>Ga0098038_1000529_pt1 | contig 17042 bp, 34 predicted proteins | sample 5B_taG_FD_75051 | JGI IMG/M metagenome (GOLD analysis project Ga0098038, IMG submission 75051) | Marine viral communities from the Subarctic Pacific Ocean - 5B_ETSP_OMZ_AT15132_CsCl metaG | ecosystem: Environmental > Aquatic > Marine > Oceanic | place: Pacific Ocean | collected 2015-01-08 | reverse complement strand
TTATATTACATGAAGTAGATGGAATAGGATATGCAGATCCATATGATAAAATTATAGATCAAGGAAAAGTTGTTTGGGTGAAAAAAGAACAACAAGAAGAAAAGAAAAAAGGATTATTTGATTTATTATTAGAACCATTTCTTTCAAATAACAAAAGTAATAATTTACCAATTAATAAAGCTTAAGATACAACATAAATCATTGTTCCTATTTTACATAAATCAATAATTTGATTATTATATTTAATATCGGTAGTAAAACATCCTAAACTTCTACCTATATATCCATTTCTTTTAAAGAAATTATCTGATGCATATTTAGATGAATGAAATCTTATTCCACGCTGATGAACTTTATCATTAACTCCAGGTTCTAGTCCATGAATTCTCATAGCTCTGCCAATAACAGAATTTATATATTCATCTCCTGTAATAAATGTTCCTATTGAACTCATATTACTTCCAAATTCATTACTAAACTTAGTACAATATTTCCTCCCAGATTTTTTGCCATGCCCGACACGACAATTAATAACTACTATTCCATCTTGAAGAACCCATAATCTTTTTTTGGAAGATGGCATTGAATAATCTACTAATATAACTTGTCCTTTATTAGGTATATATTGCTCTAATTTTTCTGGTATTTTGATATGTTTAACTTCAGGTAGCTTAGGTCTTTCCAGAAACATTCCGTGAAATACTAATGATGACTTTTTATCTCTAATATTAAAATTTAATAGTGTGCAACCTGAAATTATCATAACAAGTAACCCAATAAATATATACTTTAGCTTTTTCATATCATTTTCTTTATAATAAGAAATTCTTTTCACATATCCAAATATTTATATAATATATAATGATTAAACTTAAAAACATATTATTAGAATTAACAGACAAAGAAAAAGAAGCTGCAGAAGCAATTAAAGCCGGCTTAGATGCAATTCGATCAAATCAAAAAAAGATTGACGCAGTAAGTCATCATATATTTCAAGCTAGAGATTCATCATGGGGTGAAAGTTGGGCAAAGAAAAATTTTGGTAATGATAGAACAGGTATTAGATCATTAGCTCTAGCAGTTTATTCATTATATCATAATGATAATGTAAATATAAACATTATAAAAACTATTATTTCAATAATATTGCGTGAAAGTAAAGCATCATCAGCCATGGTTAATATTGGTCCTTCCGGACAAGAATTTTTAGGATGGGTACATAATATGGTTGGTGGAAATCATTCTCAAGGTTACGCTCAAATACAACCAGATCTTGTTAAAAGATATAATTTACCTGAAGACACATTAGAGACGATGTCTGGTGCGGTTAATGGATTATATAAATTAATTACATCACATTATAATAAAGCTGTAAGTAAAGGATATAAAGGGTCGAAAGTTACGATATGGGATAAAGGGTCGAAAAAGTTTAGAGAACAAGAGGCTGTGCTTGGAGATGCTGCATTACATATAGCTATTGCAGCACATAACGGAGGATCTGGAATAATTCAACAATGGTGTAAAACAAATAAACTAGGATTAGCAGCTCCATGCGGTAGTACAAATTATAAAAATGATGGTAGAATATCGACCGGTGAAAAAATAAAAAATTATGTTCCTAGGATGCAATCATCTAGAGGCGATACAGTACAATATATGAACCAAGTATATAATTCTTTTGATAATTTAACAGGGATTGAAGGAGCATTAACTAAAGGATTATTTCATGTTCAAAAACCGCCTACAGGTCAATTAAATTTATCACCTGCACAGATTGATCATATGAATAAAAAAATGAAAATATATACTCCCGGAGTTAGTTCAATGAATACTCCTGGTACAGTTTAAGTAAATTTTCTTAAGAAGTCTTTTTGTTTATCGATAGCTTCTTCTAATTCAACATTTTTAAGCTTTGTTGAGCTTTTTGTATTTGCATCTGAGTTGTTTGCATTGCCATCCCCAATATCATTCGTTGTCCCGATGTTAGATCCTGTGTCTGATATTGTACTGCTACTAGATCTAGAAATTGGTTTCCTTGTTTTATTGTCATTTCGTTTTTTAACTTTTGAACTTCCGGAAGGCTCATTATTTCGTTTATTCTTTGACTCTTCATAATCAATGGATCCTGCGTAGTAACTGGAGTACTCTTTAATTTGAAGGCCACAAGGATACGTGTAACCATTTCCTTGAACCATATAGCTAATTTTATCATTATATTCATTTATCTTTGTTATATATCCCCATCCACGTTCTCCCAAAAATTCATATTTAACATGATCTCCTACTTTGAATTGTGGCTTTGTAAATTTTTCTTGAATATATTTTGGTAATTTCTTTTTTTTCATTCTTCAATAATTTCAGCATCACTTATTTCAATTAAAAACCATAAATATCCATCTTTACGTAAAACTACGTCATGGTTTATAATCGATTTCCAATATTCGATATTTTCATTTGGATCTTCACGAACTAATCGTTTAATATTAAATCGTTTGTCTTGATATTCTATTGTTGGTAGAATATACATTGAGTTGGTAGGTCTCATTATAACTTATTTTATAACTATTTGTTTAGGCGCTCTATCTTTAGTATATGGAATTGTTATAGTTAACAATCCTTTATCCATAATGGCATCCGCTTTAGATAAATCCAATTCTTTTGATATTTTCCATGCAAAATCAAAAGCTCTTTTTACTATTCCTTTATGAATATAATCACGTTGCTCTTCAGCCCCTTTTACATATTTTATTCTTAAAGTTTCGCCTTCTGTTAATATTTCGATATCTTCTTTTTCTTTGCCTACTGCTGCAATATCAAACTGTATACCTTTATCCGTTGTAAATATATCAACTGGATAATTCATTTTATTTGTTATTACCGGTAAGTATGATGATTTTTGATCGATTAAATTTTTCCATACAAGATCAAAGTCATTGAATAGAAATGTTTCTTTAAAGTGTGTCATTTTAAACCTCCTGTGTTTATTGGTTGCTTCTGCTAACCGTTTTTTATTATTAATATATAATTTTTGAGACCTACCGTATCTCAACTTAAGCATAAATGATTTTCATTGCCAATTATGCTATATATTCTTAAATATCGTCCAACTTTACTTTTCTTAAATTCTTTTTCTGTTTCTTTGTCACGAATTAAAATATATCCGTTTCCAATAATTTTTCTTGTTATATGCCTTACAGCTTTTAAACTATCTGATTCTATTAATATATGATCTGGATCTATTAATACATCAACTCGTTCAAAAGATCCTTCCATATGATGTGAAGATAATTCAATTTCTTCAATTTCTTGTTCTTCAATTTCTTTAAAGAAGTCTTGTAATCCGGAAGATAAACCTTGATCTATATTTTCTTTTCTAGATTCTAAATCGTAAATTTCAATAAGATATTCAATTTTTTCAGATCCAGACAGATCATTAAAATAACTATATTCTGGAGATCCTACAAATATGTTATCAAAATTAATCATTTATATCTTTTCTACATTAAATAATTCCATAAAATGATTTAAACTTAAATTCTTCTTGGAAGCAGCTTTTTTAGTTGCTTCATATAATCCTGGAGCTTTTAATTTTCCTATAGCTTCTTTACTGCTGTCTGATTTAAAAAAGTATTTATATGTTTCCATGAAATTCATTTATTATAAATATGTTCCAATCTGATATCCTACTTGGATAGTATGCAAAGAATCATTCAATGTTTGTGATAATTTTCCTATTTCATGTTTCTTTAATATAAAAGGTTTATTAAAGATAGTAATTTCAAATTTATCATCTTTATCAGCTCTTTGAAAATATACTGCTTTAGCATTCTCAGACATATGATTAGCTGCAGAAATTAATTGTTTAAATTTAACATCTATAGATTGTCCACATAATAGTAATGTTCCTACTTTTGTGTCTAATGGATTGTTTTTAAAATGATAATTACTTATCTTTCCAATTTCAAAATCCATTTCAGCCCAGATCTTTCCATATTTTTCTTTAAATTTTTCTGATATTCCCCATGGGTGATTTATACTACTAGTCATATTTTCTAATTCTTCTTGTTATACGTTCTTTATTTTGGTTCTTTTGTTCTTCTGATATAAGTTTCTTCATCGGATGTGTACGGTTTATATGCTGTTCGTGTTTGGCGGTTATACTAGCCTGTTCCCACGCTAATTCTTCCGTATCAGCGTTTTCTAAAAGGAATGTATCATTTAAATTTTCTTCATTCCATTCTATATAATACTGACCTAATGAATCCTGTATACAGATAGAGCCAGGGTATCTTTTCCTGACTCTTTTTTGTAACTTTTCTAATTTTGGTAATTTGGGTCTTGCCATTATGCAATGATTATTGGAAGTTGTTCATTGTCTAACATGGACTTAAATGGTATAGTAGATTCAATATTTCCTGACTCCACTAATTTTGTAGTAAGATCTTTATTGATAAATGCTTGCTTAGATGATCTTGCTGTATTCAAATAGGATAATGCTGTCCTCCTTTCTAATAATACATCATAAAAGGTTTGCTTTTTATGAATAAAAGGTTTCATTATAACTCCTACTGAGTGTTTCTCTTCTTTTTTGTTTATCCTTTCGGTAACTATTACTGTTTCTCCTTGATTATACATTATTCAATAATTTTAATGATTTTACTTGCCGATACGGCTTTTACTTCAAATTCTAATGTAGTAGATCCAAAGTCTTTAACTACTTTAGCTTCTGCTTCTGTAACTGACATAGCTTCTACAAGATACATTTCAGTTACTTTCTTTTGTTTGCCAGTTGAATCGTCAAATAACTGGACTTTTGCGGTGTAATAACCCATAATTGTTTATTTTTTATTTATTTATATTATAATGAAACTTTTTCATTATTCAAAGATTAAATTTGAAATACTTGAACTGCATAACCTTTATAGAATCCATATCCTACTTTTGTATAATTATATTTCAATAAATTTCTATTATGGCCTGGGGACTCTTTCCAATGCCATAATGTCCAATGAGAAGATTCTTTACATGTTCTAATATAATCATTTCCCCATAAAATATTCTCACCATTAAAATCAGATCTTTCTATATCACTATGATTGAAATTTCCGGTTCTATACATTGTTTCAGCCCAAGCTTGAGCATATGCATTAGCTTTTGCATCAATTTGTAATTTGTCTACATTGTTTTGTAATCTATACTCATTTAATTCTTTATGCATATAATATCTTAAAGAATCTATTTGTTCTTGAGTTGATTGAGAATATACCGATAATGGTAATAATAATATAAGGAATAACTTTTTCATATCTTTTAATTTTTATATATAATAAGAAAAAAAGATTGAAAATCCAACCATAGGATTTAAGAGGTAAAATAAGCCCTAGGGTCGTTAGTATTAACATCTGTCGGCGTACCAATTCCTTTTCCTTTTGAATCTAATTGACCATCTGGTCTTGTTTGATTTTTTGTTGCTGGATTTAGGGTATTCCATTGAATCGGTCCAGGTTTTGGACCTAGTGCAGCTACATGGTCTTTATTCGTAGCATATCCTTTAGGAGATCCATCTGGATTAAGAACAGCTGAATATTTTTGAGCAACCCTTTCTGCAGATCCAGCTGGGTCTTCTCCTATTGATTCTAAATGTTTAGCTATTATATATTGTTCTTGTGCCATATCGACCATTGAGCCTCCATAATTTGCTAAACCGGTGGTAGATTGAAATGCTGGTAGATTTATTTGAAATCCTAACCATTGATAAAGCTTTCTTGTTAATGGAATTCCTTGTCCCGGACCTAATCCTAAATCTGCAATATTATCTGTGGGCCTTATTATTGTTCCAAATGTTTTTAGAACTATATTCCCTCCAGCATTAGCTTCTCTACTTTTTGGAGCAACTGCAGGTGGAATTTTGCTAGTATCTTTTCTCCATATGGCATATTCTTTATCTAAATTAGGCCAATCTTGACCGGTAAACTTTAATGTATTTAATCCTTCATGTTCACCACCTAGGTCTTTAGTAATTGTTCCTTGCAACCAAGCTTTCATTTGTTCATCCGTTGGCTTTACTTGTGGTGTAGCAGCATATTGTACTTGATATGACACAAATTGTTCACTATTTTCTTTAGGATCAATCATTACAAAATTAGCTGGCATTTGCGGAAATAATTGTTTTAATACCGGCTCAATTTTAGCTTTTAATTGTTTACCACGTTCTGCAGCTAAAAATGTGTTGCCACCATCAACATTTTGATATGTACCCGTAGTACCATCTGGTTTTTTGTTATCTTTATTTATCCAAACTCCTCCTGGTAATAATCCGTTTTCTTGTTCTCCATATTTAACAAAGTTATGATTGGGTGGATTTTTTCCTTTATATCTATTAGTTGCTGAGGCCTCAGAAGCTCCAGATCTGATAATTACTTTGATTTGATCTAATCGATATTGTTTTGCAACTAATTCTTGTATAGCTTTAATAATTGGATCTAATTCTGTTCTCCATGCAGTACTAGGAGTTACATAATTTGCTAAAAAAGTACCTGTAATAGGTTGAGTTTTATATACTGTTTGCTTTGCCCTTGCTTGTTCTAATAATGTCTTTAATTTAATCATTGTTATCCTTGATGATATTTGCCAATCTATTTTGCAATTTATATATAAATATAGGAACGAAAGAATCTAGTCTAAGAGTGAATATCCTTTTAATTGAAATCTTTCTTCTAATCTAAATCCGGTTTGATATACTCTCCAAAGTCCAGGATAGGTCCTAGATTGAATTTCTATCATAGTAAGAACTCCATTAGAATTATCTGATCTTGAAAATGTGAAGTTAGTTGTTATATTATATCTACATCTTAAAGAATCAATAAGTGCTTCAGGTCTATATGATTCATCTATGTCATATAAATTAAATAATTCATAATAATCTAATTTGGTTGTGTCTGATTGACTATATATACAAGAACATGTAAATATAGATAATATTAATAGTAACTTTCTCATTTTTTCTTTATAATAAGAAATTAATATCAATAATCCAAGAAAATTATCGACAATATGGAGTCATTTCAAATGCAGTTCCGGCTAATGGAGCATAACAGCTAAATTCAATATTAGTTTTACCTTGAACTGGTAAAGTACTATCTCCTTCTTTCACAGTTAATTCTGGTAATCCCTTCGGTCCGAGTAATTTGAATAAATCGGCAATACGGTCTACTATAGTTACCCAATTGTAAAGTTTTATAAGATCTAGCTTAAGTGTCCCACCGGTGTATGAATCATTCCATGCTTTTTTTATAGCCGCTTCTTCAGCTGGTGTTCCTGCAGGAAGATTTTCATTCATAGTACCGGCCAGATATTTTTTAAAAACATAATTAGTAGGTACTTCATCCCATGATTTTTTCTCCCACAATTTATAGTCGCCGGTTTTAGAACTAATCTTGGTAAGGCCAATTAATACAACATAGAAGACTCCAGTTTTAACTCCAAGCTGGTTAGCTACTTCTTCTATAACTTCTGCGGTGGTTTCACTGGCCGGAGCACCGTCTCCACCTATAGGATTTAGAGTTGCTGCCTTTAGAAAAGACTCAACTTCTGAGAAATCTGTCGCGTCAATTTTTGGCATCTTATAATATTTTACACCACATCCTTTATGAAAAGCTCCATTAGGATAAGCCACTGACATTAATCCTAGTAATCTACCCCAAGCTCTTACGTTTGTCGCGCCACCTGCATCATTGCTAGAAAAGTACGCATTAAACTTGCCATCAATACCAAATCTATCTGGTACTGTAAATGGATTACATGTTAATCCATTTAATCCTTGTAGTTGCATGGTATCTTGCACTAAGAAGTTTGGAGAATCGCCTCTAGAATAACTTCTGGTTATTGAATCGGAATTACATCTTATTCTTTCGCCTGATATAAAAACGGCTACTTGTATAAATTGTTCGGCTATTATTGCCTTCATTATTTTTCGATATTCTTCAGTTGGCATTTGACTTATAACATAACCTGGAACAGCTTTTGGGTATGATTCAGCTGCTTTTTTATACTCTTTATAAGCTTTTTCTGCTTTTTCATCATATGGAGTTTTGCCAATTTTAGTGTCAAAAGCTAATGGTTTAACGTTAATTTTATCACCATAAAGTTTTGTTAATTCTGTTTCAACATAAGTCTGTATTGAGTCACCTCTTTTAGTAGCTAAGGATCCGGGTTTTCTTACATTAGTTCCGGTTTCTTGATCTGTATTTGGTATTAGAGACTCTCCACCTTTAAATTGTATACTTAATTGTGAAACATTGGGGTTAGCTTCTACAATTTTTTTTATTCTTTCAATAACAGCTGTTACTCCTCGAAAAACTGTAGGATTATTTTCTGATACGCTCCAATATCCTGCTTTAAAAGTTAATGTTGCATTAGCTATATTTCGTTTGTCTTTATTTAAAGCATCTTTTTCATCATCGCTCTGTTCATTTAATGATTCTTTTATTACATTTTTTAATCTATTCTGCGAATTATAAAAAATAAATGACTTATATACTTGTTTTGGTGTTAATCCAAAATTATGAGCTAAATTATCTAGTATATCAGCAACTAAATGTTGTTTTTCAAGGTCGGTATGAAGCTTTTGACCAAGTATTTGAATGATTCTTTCTAAATATACTATATATCCTTTTGGTAATCGTCGTAATGCTCTAGATTTACCGGTATGTACTCTAGTTCTAGTATGTTTTTTTTGTTCTGACACCAATAATTTTGATAAATCTGCAGATGAAGTAACAGATTCTTGCGGATCTCCAGGAGCAGCTGATGGAATTGTATCTCCAGCTTCTACAGCATTGCCTTCTGCATCTACTTTACTATCTTCTCCAACTCCTGCAGAGCTTAATCCTTCTAATTCGTCTAATGGAAGGTTACATTGTAACGTATAATCTTGATTTCTTGCATATCCGCCATATGGTACAATAGAAATAATACCATCTTTCATTAATTTAGACAATACATCTGGTGTTAAATTGTAATCTTTACCACTTCTCATAAGAAATTCACGTATTCCTACTGAATTTTTAGTGTATAATATACCTAATGAAGTTGCTCCTAGCTCTACAAATTTAGCTAGAAACTTTTCTTCTGCCGGTGAAAACACTCCATCTTCAGATTCTTGCTCATTTAGCTTACCTAATAAAGATTCTCGTATGATATTTCTTAAATATTGCTCTTTCATAATTCTTTTGATTCATTCAAACAAGCTGTTCTATATTGTGAAGCTAATTTTTTTATTTCTCCTATAGCTTTTCTAGCTCTTACACCAGCAGCTTTTACTTTTTTTTCATTAAATCTTTCATGATTTTCCATGAATATATCCCATTGATCCTCAATTTTCATGTATATTTCGATTGAACTCATTTTTTCCTTTAACTAATTATTCTATCCATTAATAAATCTAAACTTTTTTCTTTAACAAAAATAGAAGTTTCATTTACTAGTCTTATTTCAATTAAATCTTCTGTTTTCTGATTGATACGTGTAATATGTTCTTTATTGATATATACGTCTTTATCTTTATAGTCTATTAATTTAATATATTTATATCGCTTTTCACTTACCATTTCATATTTTTTGTATTGAATCTGCGCATTTGTTTTCTAGAGATAGATTCTTCTTTTTCGTAATGCTTTCTTTCAAACTCTGTTAATCCATCTTTATCATTTCCATTTTTAGACCAACGCTTTGGCTGATTTTCAAATGATCTATCTGTCCATTCATTTAGATTTTTCATAAAATTCCTTTTATATAAATATCTACTTGTAACGTTTAATAGGATATTCTGTAACTGATTTGTCATTTGGAAAAAACAAATTAGGTCCGCCTGGTATTCCTATTTGTTTTTCTCCGGACTGATCTCCTATAATTAATAATATATGTTGTTGAGGCTCACCTGTATCAGGATTTGGTTGCATTGTTATTCTGTTGCTAGGTATTTGAGTTATTCTACCTGGATATTTCCATTGTCCATCATTACACTTAATAACTTCTTGATTAGGAATACTCTTTAATATGTCTTCTAATTTCATCATTTTTTAGTAGTTGTTTTGCCCCAATTCTTTGCTCCGACTTTTCTACATTTAACTAGAGCTTGAGATGCTCTTGCAGAAGGCCAAACATCATATCGACCTTTTACTTTATGATAACATGCATCACGTTTAGCTTTTTTCTTTTTTTCTTCAATTGGAGTTACAACTTCTGCTTTCTTTGTTCGCTTACCCATTCCTACTCTACGCTTTTTAGCAACTTCTTTTTTCTTGTCGACTTGACTCCAAGTTTTTGGACTCTTTTTGGATACTTTTTTTGAAGGTCTACATTTAACTACGCCTTTAGACTTTGAGCTACCACAAGGATTGCCATTTTGATCTGTCCATTTTTCTTTAGCCCATCTTCTTAAATCTTCTTCTACTGCATGTAATTCATTAGTAAAATTAATAAAATCTTCTGATAATATGTTTTTAAGTTTTATCATTTAATATAAATATTACTTTATAAACTATTCTTTAATTTTGATTCATATCCACATTTTGGACATTTATGTGTTACTAATATACCTGGTGTTTTCCATTTATGTTGGCATTTACCGCAGTTAACGTGTGTATGTACTGTTTGAGTCAATCGATGCTTCTTCATGATATGTTCCTTAGATTAGTTTTGTCTTATTTTACCTCTTAAATCCTATGGGAGAGATTTCGGGAAATTCTTGTAAAATAAAACCACGTATGAATTCTAGTTGTTGTAATAACTGACCCATTATAGCAACAGCATTTTCTATCATGCCGGATTTGATACTTGTATCAATTTGATTGTCGTACCATAACAATTGTTCAAACTCTATAGAGTCATCTGCGTCCATATCTGAATTAACATAATCAAATAATTTTTCTGCAACTTCATCGTCACTTATTTGTCTTGTGTGTAATTCATCCTGAATATCAATTGCTACTTTCTCCATTTCATTTAATATTTCAGATGCATTTTTCTTTATATCGTCAGGTGCGTCTGAATTCATTATTTGCTCAGCATAACTTGATATAGCAGTTTTTGTATTACCTGCTTCAAAGTTATTGAAAAACTTAGCAAATTCCTGACGTGTATTACGTCCAATATTTTTTGTTTTAGGAGTTCCTGGAACTTGAAATCCTATAGATTGTTCTAATATGTCTTTGAGTTTAATCAAAATTCAATTCCAAAGTTTAAAATCATTATTTTTAATTTAGGAGAAGTTACTATTTCTAATACAGTAATTCTACCTAATCTAATATTAACTTCAAATACTCTTTTTTTATTATATGCTTTCCAGCTATTTATCCAATTCATGTTGTAGTTCCCCATTGTTTTAACATTGACATTTTAGCATCGGATGCTTGTTGTTTGTCTTGATTAAATTTCTCATCATCTATTTGTACTTTTTCCCAATGCTCTTGGGCTTCAGGATCTAATATAACTTTAACATTTCCAAATCTAGATTTAGTTTTTTGCTTCCATTGTTCAAATGATTTCATATCTCCTACAACAGATGATGCGTCAGAAGGGTTTGGAAAATTTAATCCATCTCTATAAAATGGTCCTTCTTGGCCATTTGGTTGTATTCTTGTATAATGTATATCATTGAAATGATCTTTAGGACTAAATAATTTTACAACTTCATCAAATTCCAATTGATCTAATTGTACTTCTGTTTGTTTACTATTTTGAGTTTCTGGAGATTCACTATATCCTAGATAATCTTTAAAACCATCTTCTTTAATTTTACCTTGACCTATACCAAAGCCTAAATACTTTTCGTTTAATAATGTTTTCAATTTAATCATTGTTTGGTTTCTTTCTGTATTGACCTCCGAAGTCTCTTTCTATGGTAGGTATCTTATACATTTCAAATGGTGAATATTTTGGTCGATGTTGATTATAATATGTTCCTGGTTTAAATGTTGGTAACTCTTTTCTTTTATCACGAGCTGTACTTTCAGGCCTTAGTTTATTGATATTACATTTACATAGTAATAATAATATACTAATAGCTATTATCCTATAGGTTGATCTGGATACCATTCGTCATAATTATCTTTTTCTTCCAATGTTATTCTCCTAAAAACTTTCTTATTAATGCTCTTACAAATATAAATATCGTTAACGGCCATAAAATTAAATTAAAAAATCTATCCCAATTATCTAAAGGATTTTGGTCTGGATATAATGCATCACTTAAATCTAATAAAGCAACTAATAGTAGACCGGTGCCAAAATATATACACGTAATTATACCCATTTCTTATTAAATTTTGTTCTCTGATCTTCTAGAACAAATTCTATACAATCAATTTTACCACAATGTGGACATGATAACTTTTCCAATTTAGCAGCTTCGTTTATTTTCCATTCTTCATCACAACTAGAACATTTATAAATGTAAGTATGTCGTATGAAAACTTTATGTGCCATTTTATTTATGAAGCTCTAAAAACATGAATACGTCAGTATATTTAAATTTACAATATAAATAACTAGTATTTCCAATATTCAAAAGTATTCCATTCTCTCTAGTAAGCTGATTTGCATATGCTCTTCCATTTGGTTTATTTGTACCAAAACTTTTAGGTCCAGAAATAAAAGAAGCACTTCTTAAAAGTTTTAAGATATCACTACGTTTTACTACTCTTAATGTTCCTTTTCCAGAAATTTCTCCTGCTAAATTAGAGTACTTATTGTCATATTCTAAATTAGTTTTATATTTTCCTGATAATCCTGGATTACTAAAACTTTCCCAATCTGGTAGATTTTTTGCAACTTGTCTTATCTTATCTAGTTTAAATCCTATTATATGATCAAATTCATATGAGTCCCATAATGCTCCGTCATTGATAGTTCTAAAACGATATAAGTGCATCCAATCTTCTACTATATTTTTTACAGCTGTTTCATAATTACTGGTTGGACCTAAATTAAAACTAATATCTCCTTTATTATATTCAATATTAACAGTATTTTTTGACATGTACCCGGATAAATTATTTTCCCAATCCATATCTATATCCTCAATCTGATCAGGTATACATAACTCATAATTATCAGGATTTCTACCATCTGGCGAAAATGTCCAAAAAGTCTTAATATCTTGATCTATTAAGTTTAGCGGTAATTTTCCAGTAACTTCTTTATAAAGAGATATTAAATACTGAATAACATTGTTACATTCACTTTTTCTAGACTGTCCGGTATAATTATATCTAAGATCTTTTATAAGTTCATTTAACGGTTTTGTGGTTTTATTAACTGCATTTGGATCAAATCCTTTTCTCGTTACAGGAAAGTAAAATTGATTTGAATTAATTATATTTTGTAACGCTCCATTAGTTTTTAAAGCTTCAATATATTTTGTATATTCTTCGTTCTTAATTTTCCACTCTTTATCTTTTTCAATTTCATCTTTGGCTTGGGCAACAGAATAACCATCCATTTGTTCTAGTAGTATGTCTTTAAGTTTAATTCGTTTCATTATATAATATAAATATTATAAGTTTAAAAAACAATTAAAAAACTATACTAGGTAAAAACTATTTCTTTGCTAAATTTTTTACTAGATATATTCCACTAGTAACAATAGATCCTAACATAGCTAATGCCATGTCCTTATGTGCATCCCAAACATCACCTTGTTGCCCATTATAATTTATAGCATCTTGTTCACTTACCATTCCTTTTGCAAGTCCCCATTCGAATAATTCATAACCTAAACTAAATACTTGTATAAGACACCAAGCTAATAATAATTTAACATAGAATTGTGATAATTGAATTCGTTCGAATACAATTGGTAATACTAACAATCCAAAACTAAAGTGTACAAATCTATCATAATGATTTCGTTCTGTTTCTTCAAGAAATGAAAACCAATCATAATAAGGAGTATTTGAATATATCCATGTAGCTCCAACAATATGTATTAATATAAATGCTGCAAAACAACTAAAACTAAATATTGATAATTTGTTTTTTCTAAAATCTAAACTTAATAATGCTACAAGAAACAATGTCCCGGCATGTTGCAGTGATTGTAATTCTGGATATGGTGAATTAGTCCAAGATATAAATGTAGATGCTAATAATACAGCGATGATTGATATTTTTATATTTTTTTTCATTTCTCTTATTTTTTATATATAATAAGAAAAATATATTTAATATCCAACCAAATTGATAATTTTATTGTTACGTTCCTTCTTGAAATCTACCCTCATATGCTGTTTTTATATTTCTCCAAGTAGTTGATGGAGTACCTATTCCTAATTTATTACCAATATTAATAATCGATACTAATGGAGATCGTGCAAATTGTCTAATCTTACCAAACATACCAAAGTTTTTTATAAAGTCTCGTGGATTAGGTGTATCTGATGATACTCCAAATGCTGCAGCTACACCGTCTGCACAATTTGCTTGAAGTAAATTATAATGGGTGATGCTTGAATATACTAGGCCGGTGCCTTTTTCTGTTGCTTTGCCTTCTAGTATATCTTTTGCTATTTTTTCATCAATATTATATAAAACATTACCAGCTATTTTTTTGTAATTTTCAAATTCTTCGTTAGTTAAATACACAACTATATGTTGTCCACCATAATCAGGTCGACTCTTAAGTACTGGTCTATTATCATAATTACCAGTTTCTGGAGTACTCTTTATTTTCACCCATATGTCATTGTGTTCATCCCATGGATTTACTTGATAATTTTCATATCCGGAATTAAGACATTTACATTCAATATGACCTGGTTCCATACCTGGTTTTTGCAAGGGCTTCCACATATTTACTTGTATCATCCATGGTGTTAATAGTTTACTCATATAACCACCTGGCTGGTAAGCAATTGCTTCTTCTTTTATAGATCCAGCATATGATACATTAAAATAGCTACCATCCCATTTAAAGTATTTATAACCATGCTTTTTAGCATATGCATAGCATTCGCCACGCGTTGTCCATCCATTTTCACGTTTAAAATTTATTACTTTACCTTCGTCTTGCCAAGCAGTATAATAAAAATCTTTTGCCCAACCTGAGACAGTTCCGGTTAAGCTATCCCACCAACCTTCTGATAGTATCTTTTTTAATTTAGTTTTGCTCATTTTACTAAGTCCATTAAATTATAAAAATCTCCGCCAGTGTCGCCCATTTGTCTATGTCTATTATTCCAAAATTCTTCGCTATCAATTTTTATTTTGCGATCTGGTGCTTTCTGTGCTTTTGATTTCATTTGTTCTGAACCGTTTAAAAATTGTGCGCAACTATTATATAATGAAATCATAACTCCTATATCATCTAGACTGCTATCGTTTTTCATTTTATTTAATTTTTTTATCATGTAATCAATTAAATCATTTTTACGGTTCTCGATATCCGATATACTTTGTTGTTCATTAAGATTTTTAGTCTTAATACGTTTCATTTCATTTTTAAAATTCAAAATTATGCTCCGATCCAATTCATTATAAATTTCATCATGGCTGGTCCCATTGGTATTTCCACAAAATTATCTAGAGCTTTACCATAAAGTTTATTGTATTGTGATGGATTATCTTTACAAAATGGTAAAAGCTTCGAAGCTAAATATTTTGCAGTTTTTTCATGACTACCATAATATCTAATTCCATCAGAATCCATTTCATCTAGTAATGCAGAAGTTAGTCCTTCTAAAGATTCATATTCTCCAAATGTTTTCTTTGATGATGTAGCTGCATCCATATCAAAATATTTTTGCTCTTCAAGATTTTTAGTATTAAATCTCCTCATGTTTTCTTGTAAGTTCATTGTACTATTCCTTATGTTTATTATAAATATCCGCAATAAAAGAAAATAACCGGATTTGTACGTTAGTACGCCCTTTCAGGTCATACTTTATTTTTTCTTGGTTATGCTTTTCAATCTATAATATTTTCCTGTTTGTAAATCCTTGCTTGTTAACACAATAGCTACTTGACCTTTTTTGCTTGTTAAATGATACATGTTAGTATCTATCTTTTGTATGACTTGATAGTTAGCACAACCACTTAGCAGCAATGCAGATAGTATTAATATTATTCTAATCATGACTCATCCTTAATACCAGTAGCATCAAATTCAGTTTCATTGTCGGCTCTATGCTTCATTCTATCACGTATAACCATATCAACATCAAAACGTATCTCTATGCTATCATCTTCATAATGCACATCTCTTATGTCTCCTATATCCCAACGAAGCTTTTCGATGTAAGCCGCATACATTCTATATCTTCTATTATTATCGAATCCTTCAGAATCATTGTCAGTTTTATCCGGCAATATATCGAGTAGCTCTATAGGGGTAGGTGAATTCAATTTGAAATCCTTGATTATGTCTACTACTGTAGCCATTATCTGATATTGCTCGTTAGCGTGGGTATCCTGGGCTGAAGAATTGTCATGGCCGGTTTCTGGATCGATAGTATGAAATGAAACATCGTAATGGCCATCGACACCTGAAAAGAATACTTGGTATGATAATCCTGAAGCGGATTTAAAACGATAATAAGGTGGCGCGTGTGAATAACCTATATTGTGTCTGGTCCATTGATACTTGCGAGCCGACGCGTCCCCTATTTCTTGTAATATGTCTTTGAGCTTGATCATTATATAATATAAATATGACACAGGAAGTATATATGCTCATATATCTAATAAAGAGCACCTATATAGCAAAATTTCTATGCTCACAATAAAAATAGGTATAACCACCTTCTTCTAGGTGCGGAGGGAGGGGGTGTTAATGAAACCCTCCCCTACCCCCCCTTTTGACCCCTATAGCCCCCGGTTTGCCCCACCCTCCCCCTTGTTATACCCCATACCCCTATACTATACCCCTATACCCTAGAACAGTAAGAAAGGCCCCAGGTATTATCCCGAAGCCTATCTCTTGTTAATAATATAATATATACTATACTGCTATTGCGTCTATCCCTGGTATAGGACACTTCTCTATC
>Ga0098038_1000524_pt1 | contig 17133 bp, 27 predicted proteins | sample 5B_taG_FD_75051 | JGI IMG/M metagenome (GOLD analysis project Ga0098038, IMG submission 75051) | Marine viral communities from the Subarctic Pacific Ocean - 5B_ETSP_OMZ_AT15132_CsCl metaG | ecosystem: Environmental > Aquatic > Marine > Oceanic | place: Pacific Ocean | collected 2015-01-08 | reverse complement strand
GTGTCTGTATCTGCACCAAAACCTAATACGGCTGCGTCTGACTGTAATGTTAAATCATCATCTATAAATAGATCAGGTACTGCTAAATCTTGCAGCATATCATACACTACGGCACCTGAACCTGCTCCATCGGTAGCTATCATTTTAACTTGCCCAGCAAGTATCGCTACATTGGCACCACTGCCTTGTGTAAAAGTTAATGTATAGCTAGTTGCGTTTTCTATGACCCAAACTTTAGAAACTGTGTTTGGTGCTAAAGTCACAGTACAAGCTTGACCTCCACCTGTGAGTTTAAGGTACATTCTTCTAGGCTCACTATTAGTTTCTGTACCATCTGGTATAGTGAGGGTATCAGTTGAAGCGTTAGCTATCGCTTTAGTTGCATAGCCGAATGCCTCTCCTATGAGAGTCAAATTAGTGTTAGTAGTAGTACCCCAAGTTCCACTACCGTCTCCAGTAGCCATTTCATCCAACCTGAGATTATTTACATATGAGCTTGCCATTTTATTTCTCCATTAATTTAATCATAGTCGTTTTTTCTAGAAAAGTTAAGCAACATTTTTCCAATTAGGTGATTGACTGTCACTAACTCCAGTCCAATTAGGTGTTTGATCATCATCAATTAAAGACCAAACTAATATAAATCCAACATTTCCTGAGGCTGCATCCAGTGTAATTGATACATTAGCAGTACCTGTAATAGTGACAGCTCCAACACTGCTGCTAGCAGAAACACCATCAATATTAAATTTTTCGTTATGATGAACCGTAACCGATCCAACTGCTGAAGTTGCTGATAACCCTGATATTACTACATTAGCTTCACCATCTACATCTACACTTACACTGCCTAACGTAGCTACGGCACTTGGAGCGTTAGCAACAGCTTCACCATTAACTCCTACACCACCTATAGCACTTGTAGCAACTAATGTACTTGGGGTTACGTTTGCTTTAGCAACTGTAGATATGGTGCCTAATGCACTTGTAGCAATTTGTGATGAGAGTGTTTGGTTTGCTTTTGCTACAACTGATGTTGTGCCGAGAGCACTTGTAGCTGATAATCCTGTTAGAGTTAAATTAGCTTCGCAATCAAAAGTAAGCGTGCCTACTGCTGTTGTGCCAATTTGTGATGAAGGAGTAACGTCAGCTTTGGCTACTACAGAAATAGTGCCTAGTGCACTTGTGGCTGATTGACCTGTTACATTTACTGATACGCCTGCAGGTTGACCCCATGGACCAATACCCCAGCCAGCACGACCCCAACCAGCCATTTATTAAGCTATTCTGATAATAGCTGTACTGGCTGCTGCTGCAGGGAAAACTATAGTAAAGTCTCCTGCTGTAGAGGTTTTATCTCCACCGAAGTCAATAGTAGCTACGGATGGATCACCACTAGCAGAATCGTTGTATATTAAACAACCTCTGGCTGTCACTGTTGCTGTACCAAACGTTAAGTCAGAAAAATCAGTAAAACCTGTTGTTCCACCACTTGTTGGAGCGACGTTAGTTAATGCAGCACCACCTGCTGTGTAGTTAGTACCAGTAACTTGGTTCGTTGTTGTGTATGCTGTTGTTGTAGCACCCATGGTCGCTGAACTTGTGTACAAGGCTAACTTGAAAGTGTTTCCACCTGAAGCTTTAAAATTATGAGTAGCTTCTAACAACTCTTTTTTAAAACTGGTGGTTAATGTTGATGTAATTGCCATTATTTTAACTCCTTTAGTATATTTGCCAAATCATTATCACCTTGAGAGATTAACATATTTCGCATAGTACAACGCTCACTGTTAATCGCTTCTTTAATATAATAAAGTATTGTGGAATAAATCGCAAGTCTGTACGCTTCTGCTTGTTGTCTGATGTGTGGTTCTGCATTTTCTGATATACCACATATTCTAGCAGTGCATTTTTCTGCCCAAAACTCAGGACTGTGTCCTTTGTTGGTTTGCGTGGCTACTTCTATTAAACCTAAAGTAGAACTTCCGTTATCTTCTATCATCAATATCTTTTTGCTTCTGGTGGTGTGTTTAAAACAGGAACAAGTTCTGCTTCTGCTCTTTGTCTTTGTTGTAATTCTTCACAGTATTCGTCGTGACCCATAGTGTAAAACTCATCTTCGTCTTCGTCTATAAGTATCAATAGTGGGTCTTCTAAACGATGATAACCATATAATTTTTCTTGTATGGGTGTGTCTGTGTCTAATAGTCCTGATCTAGGTGCTACACTTACTACCATACCATTCTCTATGCATTTAGCTAACCAAAACTCTACACAAGATCTTCCTGCTTCAGCAAAATGCAGATTACCTTTGTATGTATAGTCTAACCCAAACAAACTAATTTTAGCTACTTTATGATACAGAGCGAAAGCAATCGCAAAAGGTACAGTATTGTTGAAATAAGAACATCTAGTTTCCTTTACAACATCAAGCAGGGGATACTCTACTAAACCTAAACATCTACTATCGAGTTCACACGTGTATATGGGTCCAGGGTGTGTTCGTAAAACTTTACACATTATACCTGTTTGACTGCCTGCTGCATCAGAATCTAAAAATCTAGATGCTGGGTCCATCATAAACACTCTATCACATTCGGTGATACCTGCCATTGCGTTTATACCCCAAACCTCATCGAACTCAACACTGTGTGATTTAGCTAAATGAAAATCTAATTGACTTTCTCCCATAGCAACTAATGCTATGTTTGAACCTTCAAGAGAGTCTATACGACTCATGCTTGTGGCTCTCTCCTTATTTCACCGTATCTATATTGATCTCTGGTGTCTTTAGCTTCTCCAAGATTTTTTAGCATCATAATCGCTTCTTGGAAACGTTGTTCATAAATTGGCATAGCTTCAAAATTTTTCAAATACATAGATCCTTCAGCTAAACTTCCATAAAGTAATGCATTTATAGCGTTTTTAGAAAGCCATGTTGTGTCTGAAGCCTCCGTTAAAGATTGAGGTCTATAGAAGTAATGTAGTTCAAAAGTGAATGTAGTACTGGGTGTGGGAGCTAATATAAATGTGTCGCTATCAAACTCAGCATAGTATTGTGGACTTCCCGTGGTAGTAGCTATAGGAGTATAGTCTCGTATAAAAGACACATGTTTTAATTTTAAGTATGTGTAACTATTACTACTGTCTAAAACTGCTAAACTAAATGGTGCTAAAAAATCAGTTGGCATAGCTAAATAGGGACTATCAGCAGAAGATGTACCTGTCACATTTTTTCTAAACTCATCCAACTGTACACTTTTTAAAATTTTCTCTTCTGTTGCTTTTATAAAATTGGGAATATTTGAAACAAAAGATGACTCTGTGTTCTCTAAATATTCTTTAATAGCTGTGGTTAATGTAGTGTTAGTCCAACTCATGTATTTACACTAACTCCTCCAAGCTCTGCTGTTGCTTGGTATCCTGTAAAACTCGACCCTATAGTGTTGCTATTTAACGCATACATTATGGGTGAACTTACTCCTGCACTGTTCACTGGGTTTTTTACTAAAACTGTTCCTAAATGTATGGTTGATTTAACATCTGGTCTAGCGTTAAGTAGTGCTTCGGGATCTGATACATTTCGTTTTGGTTCGAGCTGTGGGTGTTTAGGATCGTACATGTCTGGTCCAACTAACAAGCCATCCCAAGTTTTTTTCATAGTGTTTAATTTATATCTAAAACCACTTATGTCACATATACCATATGCGTTTTTACCTCTTGCGTATGCCATTAGTACCCTATCCTCGGAGTAAGTTTTATGCTTGCTCTGTCTCTATCCTCATCTGCAGCTCTTTTAAACGCTTCTTCATACTCCATTTTTAACAACGGAGACTTTTGTGGATTCTTTTTTAATGCTATTTGATATGCTAATCCTAATGACATACATGGTATAAATCGACTAGGTACTTCTTGATCTTGTGTGGAAGCAGTTATGTCATCTATTCTTTGTACTCTATAACTAATAAACTTATAAGTAGTGGTGTCATCTGGTGTAGGATATACGTGTAGAACTGGTGTTTCTTTTCTTTCTATAAAATACTGAGAGGGTCTACCTTTAGAAGTTTTATCTGGTATATTTAGGTATTCAGATCTGCTTATACGTTCCAAAGTAATGTCACTGTAAGTAGAACTGCTAGTGCTGTCATAAACACGCACTATTGCCTCGAGGACGTCAACATCATAAGAGTTTAAAGTGTAGGACGAAGTTCCGTTAGAAAAGTCTAGCGAAACTTGTTCTACTGTCCAGAGATTTATGCCACGGTTAGCCCAATCAGCAAACATAATGTTTAACGATCGTCTAGCAGTTCTAGCATCATACCCTGTTCTTAATTCAAGACCAGCTAATTCGTAGGCTTCTTCTATAACCTGTGCTGTGTCAAGACTGAATGTTTTCGTCCCTGAGGTCGCCATTGTGTTTAGTACTCTTTTACAACTGTTAACAATATAACGTAAGAATCACCACTAGCATGTCCAGTAGTAGTTAGTTTTATGTCACCTGTTTTTCCACTTGCTGCTGCAGTGTTTTGCAGACCACCCATATAGGAAAAATCTATGTCGTCACTATAGTCTGAGTTTAAATCCCAACATATAGTGTTTGTACTAGCGTTCCATAATAACTTTACACTCATGCCAAAAGTTGAGTAATTTATTCTACTAACTTTACAGCCTGTGCAAGCAGCACCATCAGTGCTCCTTACAGCTAATGCACTTACATCTACTTTAGTTACAGCTGCTTCTCCAGTACCGTCTGACGTATTAGTAAACTGTATAACAGCTTTTCTATCGTCGTCAACAATCGTTGTTGAGGTTACTGCATCTGCCATATTCTACTCCTATGCGTCTGCGAATGGTGTAACTATAGTGCCTGACCCTAAAATGATGCCTTCTACAGCATACTTGGCTGAAGCCATAGCAGTTACTTTTACGATACTGCCTGCTAGTCCACCTTTAGTAGAACCATTCATAGTAATTACGTCGTTAGATGCACCTGAGATAAATGTTTTACCTGTAGAGTCATCTTTACCAGTGTACACACCACCAACAAATTTGTCAGTACCATCTGTTAAAATATCCATGTCTGTAGCTGCAGTTTCTACAACGAAGTAGAAAGAAGCTCCTAGATTATTTAACTGATTTGGATCAGTGTTATCACCTGGGTCTGTTGCAACAATACTAGGCAAAGTAAATTTACCATCTGCGTCATTACATGTTAATATTTTACCTGCGTGTGCTGCAACTGTAAGGCTAGTGTCTGCTGTTAAACTAACAACTACTGCATTACCTGCTGATATAAATCCAGCTAAAGATTTTACTGGACCTGAAAAGGTTGATTTTGCCATAATTTTTCTCCTGAAAAATAAGTTTTACTATCTTGGCTTGTCTGCTAGGTCAGTTAGTAAAACAAGTTAATATTCCCTAGAATTTTTATGATATATCACTTCTGCAAAAAAAGAAAGGGAGCTAAATGCTCCCTTCCTAAAGATCGTTTAGAACTTACGCTCCAGGAGATCCGTATATGCCTCTCCAATCACTAAATCCGAAAGAATATCTTTCTCTAGCTTTGTATCGCATATTTCCTGTCTCGAAGTCACCTTCCATGCCAGTTGACATTGCAGCTCTAACAAAATGCTTCATTCCGTTAGGAGCATCTGTTTTAATGAAGAATGCATCTGTATCTGTTAAGAAATGGTTAACTGTGTAACCGTCAGGTAGCATACTCATATTTTTAAGAGCATTAATATCATTGTCAGAAGTTGCAACTCTATTCGGAGTGTTTAACAATCTATCTGCAACGAACTGCAGTGCTGGTGGAACGATTAGCTTTCTAGCTTGAACGTTAGTTTTTAAACCACGCTCATCTTTAAAAGCTGCAATGTCAATCATTGCATTTTCTAAAGAAGTTTCGTTTAAATCCGCAGCAGTGCTGGGTTCGTTAGATTGATCACCAGCTGTTAAAGTTGGATGATCAGTAGTCATTAATGGTTTACCGTCGCCTCCTGGGAAGGAAGTTGAGAAACCATTATTAAGTACATTTGCTGCTTTCACTTGTTTCGTTTGACTCATAGAACGAGCTAACGCTTTAGTGTATCTAGCTGATATACTGTCGTACAGATTGTCTTCTATAGCTTCTTCTGTAAGAGAGAAAGCTAATGCTACAGTTTCATGTGAATACCTAGCTGTGTAAGTTTCTTGAGCATAGTCGTAAGAGACTGATGCACCTTCACCTTTCACAGGAGCTTCACCGAAACCTGATAACATAACTTCTTCCTCAAACGCTCTATCTGAATTTTCTGTATCGAAAATTTCAGTATGCTCGTTTTCGTATCTGCTATATTCTAATCCAAAGAGAGCGTTTAATCCAGGCTCTAGTTCTGCCACTAATTGGGCTCTGTTAATTGCCATTATCTATTCTCCTTAAGAATTACCGAACACAGAAGCTGGGAACGTCACATACACTCTAGCATATTGTCCAATAGAATTACTTGGCTTATCTGGAAAGCCTACTACTGTTGCAATACCACTAGAGGTTGTTGTTGTCACACCCTCTTTTGATCGACCTGTTGCTGTATCACCTGCAGTTGTGCTGATAGTGTTTGTTGTTCCTATTGATGCTTGTGTAGGAGTACCAGTAGACTGAGCCTCGTAAACAATATCAGGATCAACATAAACTAACGCTTTTGCATCTGCAGAACCTAAAGTAGCAACGTCGGCAGTCCACATCTTCGAAAAGATTTTTTCACCTGTTGTTGCTGTATATTCCACTCCATAAAAAACGCCTAGAGGAGTACCTGTTGCAGTACCCTGTATGACATAACCACTCGAAAGGTTAACCACATCGCCTGAAAAAATCGAAGCATTTGTAGCACTTGCTATTGCAAACTCTTGAGGTCTGATTACGCCACCAGACATATGATATGAGGGAGTGAAACCATCTGGGTCATTAATATTCGCCATTTTTATTCACCTATAATATATATGTGTTAAATTTACCCTAATTATAAAAATTAAGATCCTTTACCGAAAGTTACTTTCGTTGATCTATTAGGCTGACTAATAGGCATCGAAGGATTACTTTCTCTCATTAAATCTGTGTCGACAGCACGCATTGCATCAGCAGTCATATTATCAAAATATTCTTGCCTCTCTTTAACTGTCTCCTCAGGTATTCGTGCCAGGATCAATCCACCTACTCCGATAACACCTGCGTGCACACCATCATTAATCGTTGGAGCTTCAAAGTCTGGATATTCTTCAGCACGAACAGGTTCAAATCCTTCACGTAAACGTTTGGACATGTTAGTTCTGTCATCCTGACCTAATATAGACTCTCTTATCCATCGATGTTTAAATCCTGGTGGGGCAGGAGGTGCATCTAGTGCAGAGGGTTGTTTCCATGGTGTTCTGCGAGATTCTTTTTCTCGTGCGTTGGCAGATCTTGGAGTTCGATCTGAAGCGACAGGTTCTTTTACATTATTAGTATTTTCTTCTGACATTTTTTACTCCTTAATTAGATTTAACATATTTAGCATACTCTTCAAGAGGCACACCGAGTTTTTTTGCAATAGCTACTTGACTCTGTGTGAGTTTAATAGTTTTACTGCGTGCTTTATTAGTTCTGGCTTGTCTTGTGGGACTAGCGACTCTCTGCACGGGAGAGTCAGAAACTTGTTCTAGAGAACCATTATCCGTGTTTATTCCAAAATTAGCAAGTCTCTTGTCTAACTCTTCATAATATCCGTCTGTAGTTCCGTCGAATCCTTCTTCCATCAGCTCACGATGTATACCGAATGCTGCAAAGGTTGCACCTTGGTTCTGTCCAAACCATGTATTTTTTGCAGCCCAATCTTGAGCTTTTTTATCTGGTACAGGTGCACCAGCATTATTAGGTATGTAAGAAGCTGTTTCGGTAGGTGTTTCCGTTTCACCCTCTTCAGCTTTCTTTTTCTTTTGTTCAGAGACTCTACGGAGACTTTCTTTTTCTACAGAAAGTCTAGATAATTTCTCGTTGGCTGCGACAATAGCTTCTGTATCTCCTTTATCAAAAGCCTCTTTGTACTCAGCTTTTGCTGACTCTAGCTCAGTAGAGATCCTATTGTCATATTCAGAAAACATTGCTGTGTTAGCAGAATCAGCTTTTTTCTTAAGTTTTTCATTCTCTTCTTGTACTTTTTGAGCCCAAGTGATAGCCTCTTCACTTTGTCTTTCTGATTCTCTGAGTTTGTAAGTAAGTTTGTTTATTCGTTTTTGAACACCGTCACTATACTCTTCTTGCTCAGATTTATCTTCTGTAGGTTGTTCTTCAACTACCTCCAGTTTCTCTTTCTGTGATTCTTCTTCCTTTTCTTCAGCAGGAAGTTCTACTTCTACTGCTTCTTCTTTGGCAAGCGTTTCTTCTTGTTGCATGGCTTTCTCCATGTTATATTTAGTAATCCACTGCTTCAGGATCAGGTATTCTAGCTAGAATTTCATCGTCATTTAAGATACGGAGTTCTCCTCCATCTATCTTAAATCTAGCTCCAGCATACCTGCCGAACAGCACCCATTCTCCCTCTTTACACCATGCACCCTCAGGAAACTTTACAGGATCCTTATAAGCGTCTGGTCCAAGAGAAATAACATATCCTACAACTGAGGATATAGTGTCTCTTTCTATTGTTCCTTTGTCTAAAATTATACCACCATCTGTTACTGCTGCTCTCCCTCTAGGAAGTATCAATACTCTATATCCTGTGGGGACAGGTAGCTGATCCTTTTGTGAAGTAGCTGTTTCTGGTGTCATTTGTGTATCTTGGACTTCTTCTTCCATCTTCTTTTTTGCTGATCCAAAATTATCTACAGTATCTGGTAAAGGCTTACTCATCTATTTCTTTCTCCATATTCTTTTGCAGGTCAATTATTTCTTGTTCGGCAGAGCGAAGACCTGATATCTCTCCGACGACACGTTGGTATTGCTCATGATTTGCAACACCACCTGATGAAAGCGTTTCCTCTAGTGAGGATATACGATCTCGATACTTTTTAAGCAAGTATTCAACAACTTTTATATAATCCATTAAGGTTTGTGGTGTATTCCTTTAGTTGCAGCTCCAACGCCTTTGGTTTTAACTTTACCATCAAAAAGACCTCCGTCTTTCATCTCCTGATACATTCCACCACCTTTTAGTTTTTTCTTTTTACTTAAAGCCTTAAAATCTTCTCCTTCTAAAACTTTTGGATCTCCAGCCATAGCTGCAATCTTTTTCTGTTTGGGAGAATACTCCCCATATTTACCTTTTGGCATAATAACTCCTATTTACCTTTTTTAGCTTTTAATTTAGCTGTTTTACTTAATTCATTAAAATGAAACAATCTTACACTTGTTTTAGTGTGAGTTTTGTTAGTATGTAAGTGTCCATTAGGCATTTTATGCATACTACCTTTATGTTCAGTACCATCTCTTTTATAATGTTTTACTCCTTTAGCCATAAATTATCTCCTTTTCTTGTTTTTCTTTTTGTTTTTCTTTGACGGTCTACCTACTTTAGATCCGTATGTTCCCTTACCTTTTGGCATAATTTACCCCTATTTAAGTTGTGTAGGTTTTCTACGCTTGTTATCAACTGCTCCACAGCCTTTACTTTGCACAGCCATCCCACCGTTTTTCATTTTAAGCATTGTACCTCCTGGCATTCCGTTTTTCATGCCACCGTCAGCCATTTTGTACATGCCACCATCAGCCATATTATACATGCCACCACCAGCCATTTTATAAATGCCACCATCAGCTTTTTTCGCAGTTTTAGCAGCATCTTTAAAATCTTGTGCACTAGGTGCACCTTTAGCACCTTTGGCTCTCATTTTTTCGCCACGTTCTCTTTTTTGATTAATATTGTAGTAGAGACCTTTTTTAGCAGTTCTACCATCTTTTGTTGTATGTGTACCTTTACCCATCAGTTTTGTCCTCTGCATCTTTTACTTGTTTTAATATTTCGCTATAAGATTTTTGTGTTTTAACCTCAGCGTCCATTGCATCCTTTTCTCGTTGAGCAGCAATTCTTTGTTGGGCTATGTCTTCATTCTTATCTGCTTTTGCGAGAGATGTTTGTGCGTCTAGCTCTGCTTTAGTTAACTCTGTTTGAGCTCGTATTTGATCAGCTTGAGCTTTACGTTGTATTTCCATTTGTTGTAAATCTAATTGTTTATTAGCTAAATCTATTTGAGGTTGTTGTTGAGCAATCTGTTGTGCTTCTATTAGAGCTTGCTCTTGTCCTGTAATCTGTTGTGTTGCTTGTGCTGCCATCATGGCTATTTGATTCTCTACTTCCATAGGTACAGGTTGTCCAGGTTCAGGTAGTTGCATTCCTTGTTCTGCCATAAGTTGTTGCACCTGTAGTCTATATTTCAACGCTTGATGTTCTTGTATGTGTGCTTGTAAAGCAGACAATGCAGCAGGGTTTTGTTGTACCATAGGGTTTTGCATAAACGCCATATGTGCTTGTATGTGTGCATCGTGGTTTTGTTCTAAAAATGCTTTTAAAGGCATTCCCATCAATGCATCCTGATTTTCTTGTACTGGATCTTTTGGTATAGCCTCGTCTTCAGGTATTAGTATCTCATCTATGTTCTGTACACCTAAAGCACTGTACATTTTATAGTATGCTTGATGTAAATCATGTAATTGTGGTGCACTTTGTGCTAATTGTAGTTGAGTTTGTGCTAACACTACTCTTTGACTCATGCTGAAAATATTAGGGTCACTAACAGGTAAAACATCTACTTGACCGTCAAAATCTTTAGCATATACAGTTCTTGACCCTCCAACTACATCGTATGGGTACTCTGGTGGTAAAGACTCAGAAAAAACTCTCGCAAGAAGTTTAAACTCCATTTTTTGAGCAAAATGTAGTCTTTTATGAATAGCAGACATAATTTTACTTCCACGTTCCATCATTGCTAGTGTTGTACCTACTGGAGCTTCTTGACCCATGTCACCGAGCTTCATGTCAGCAATATTAGCAAAACGTTGTCCACTGTCAACTAAAACACCTAAAAGTTGGGCTAATACACCACTCGGTTCTTTGTACGGCAACGGCATGAGTGCATCTCTAATGGTTCCACCTGGAACATCAACATCTCGCCATTCTCCAGGTTCAATAGGTGTATCATCGTCTCTGATACGCATTCCTCGTGCCTTAAACCCTGCTGGAAGATTGGATAGTGTGCCTGCGTCTATTAATTGTCTTAATAGTGAGGTTGCAGACTTACTTAACCCTCCAATCATATGTATTAACCCAAAACCGTAAAAACCTAGTCCTGGAAGGAATTTATAATGTACAAAATACTCTATTTTCTTCTTTAGAGGATCGTTAGGGTTAAAATTCTTACGTATAGACAGTATTTGCATACTTTCTTTGATTATAGTGACTATATACGGTAAAGCTATGCCTGTAGGCTCTCCGTCGACCGTATCTTCAAATCCTTCTAGGTCTAATTCGACGTGCATTTCTAAAACAGTGTATGTTTCGGAGTCTGTAGGCTTTGAAACACCTGTAATATCGTCTATTTTCTCTTTTACACCTGCTATATCACTTTCATAATCGTTTGCAGGAGCTCCTATCTCTAAATCTCTATATAAACCAGCCATTTGCATCTTGCGAATGTGGTTTCCTGACATTTCTATTACATGTGTGGCTCTGGGACACTCTGTTAAGTCGTTTGTAGAGTAAGAAACGATAAAATCTTCTGCCATAACGAAGCTACTTACTGCTCGAGCTTTGGCTGGGTCATAGTATACCTTTTTAAACGCAGATCCAGACAGTGGTAAGTAGAATAATAGTTGATCGAGCTCAGGATCGTACTCTTCCATATTGTACGTTATCTGATAATTCATAAATTCTTTGACTCTTTGAGCTTGTTGCTCTGTTAATGTGTCAGCAACACCTAATATTTGTGTTTTTACTGGTCCATCAGCTGGTAAAAGCTCTTTATATGCTTGTGCTTGAAACTGTGCTACTGATTCTGATAGCAAAGGATGGTGTACACCACTCGCTCCAGGGAATGGTTCACTTCTATCTTCAGCTTTTATACCTAAAAGATCTAAACCTTTGGTAAAAGTTTCTAGCCATTCTCTTCTTGACTCTTCATCTTCGTCAAAATCAGAGCAAAGATCACTAGCTAACGCAGTTAAATCGTCTTCGTTTATGATTTCGGCTAAATTTTTGTTAAAGTCTTCTGGTGGATCAGGAATTATGTCTATGTTTGATTCGTCTTCCTCACCCTCAATAACAATATTCTCTGGTAGAATCTCTTCCATGTCTTCTGGAAGCTCAACCTCTGCTGCTTCACCGTTTAATAACGCTTCTAACTCTACTTTTTCTATTGCCATTTATTCTCCAATCCAGGTGGATAATCTAAATCATACTTATAAATTCTCTAATAGTAAACTCGTTTCCTTCTAGGTAGTGGTTCTTCGTCAAAGTCTGTGTCTAATCGCACAAAGCCACCTTGTCTAAATCGCATAAGTGCTTGTGTTGTGCTATCAACTAAATCGTCGTGTTCTCCGTAAGGGAAATCTGATACTTCATCGACTAATTCTTCTGCCCAGTTTGTTTCTGGAACCCATATATAGCCACCACTAAAGTATGGAGCACAAGAATTTAATCTAGCAATTTTATCCTGTCCCCTGCTTGGCGTAAACGTTTGCACTGGAATACCAATGGCTCGGAGTTCCTGAGTCAAGGGCATACCAGATGCTTTTCCTTCTATAATAACCGATTCAGGATTCCACTCTTTATATTGTTCTAGAGCTTTTTTCTTCAGTTCAGGGAAAGTCATACGTTCTTTTACAGAATCTAACAATATAACATGTGCTTCGTTGCCAGTATATTGCTCATCGCCTATCGTTCCCTCTGGGTAAAACACTCCCCATGTAGTAATAGCACTAAAATCTGCCCTTTCAGTTTTCAAAAAAGCCGTGTCGTAACTTTGTATAATGTAATCTACAGGTGGTGGTTGGTCTTTATCCCATATTTTAAACCACTCTTTGTTAATTATCGATGCTCCTTCGCCTGTCGGATTTTGCATATATTCTGCTGCCCATTTACTGGGAGAGATAGAGGCTTTTATTTTCTCTAGTTCGGGCAATGGCCAATATCCTGGCCAAAGGGATTTACCACTAGGCAGTACAGCAGGCAGTTCGATTATCTCCCACTGGTCAGCATCGTCGGATTCCATCATCTTTTTAATCACTCTACCAGTCAAGTCTTTCTTGGACCATCGGGTCATAACCATCACGATAGCTCCTCCTGGCTGTAACCTTTGTCTTGGACCTGTCATATACCACTCGTATGCATCGTCTAATGCGTTTGCACTCATGGCATCCTGTTCTGAATGTGGGTCATCGATAATAAATAAGTCCGCACCACGACCAGCCAATGCACCACCAACACCTGAGGCAAAGTACTCACCGTTCATTTTACCATCGATAGTTCTAGTTTCCCATCTACCTGCTGCTTTACTCTCTGGGTTTAGTTCTACGTTAGGAAATATTTCTCTAAAACCTTTTGTGACTATTAAATCCCTTATTTTACGACCAAATCTAACAGCCAAGTCAGCAGTGTGCGTTGCCTGTATTATCTTAAGTCCTGGTCGTTTGCCTACGAGATACGCTGGGAACAGGTAGGAGGCGAATTCCGATTTGGTATGACGTGGTGGCATATTAATAATTAACCGTTTTAGTTCGCCTGATGCTATTCGATCAAAGGCTCTTGCCATTATCCTATGGTGTTCTCCCTCTATAAAGTCCGTCCACATGGTTTTTACGAATGGCATAAAGTTTGTTTGTATTGTTTCTTTCTTCTGGAGTTCCGCGAGACGTTCGGATAGTTCCAAATGTTCCGCTAGTAACTCTTGTGGAATATGTTCTAGCTCTTTACTCATGTTAAAAATTTTTTGCAAAATTTTTGCAGAACATTTGTCAGGAACCAACGTTGGATTTTTTTATATAGGCGACTTTGTGCAGGGGGGTCACGATCCACAGTATCAGAGTTAGGGAGACTTCCAGATAAAAGAATCCTAGTCATTTGACTCTTGACTTTCAGAAGTTGTTTCCAGAACATCATCCTTTGACGAGGATTCAACAGCCTCCACAGAATAGCTAGTTGGTATTGGTAAAATGCCTCCTGACTCTTGGTGAAGTTCTTGTATGCGTTTAATAATATCTAGTTTGGTCATATCAGAAGTTTTATTGACTGTTAACTCTTTTCTATCCACGTACAATCCTGCTGCTTTTCCTCTGTTTATTTCTGCCGTGACGGCAGCACCAAAGGCATTGTTCGAGATTGCTTTGTCCCTTAACTGTTCTAGATTATCTAAATGCTTTGATAAAGTAAGTGTTGCTCTGGCTGCTCCTCTGTTCTGGAGTTCTTGAATCCTTGCTTGTACCAGTGGTTCATGGTTCGCCAAGAATGCTCCTGCACGAGCTGCATTGTTGTTTGAATAGCCAGCAAGGACGGCTGACTCCTTTAAGTTAGTTCCTGATGCAACGTGTTGGCAGAATTTTTCCTGCTTGGGCGTAAGTTTTTTCTGCTTGCGAGTACTATCCATAACGTCTCATGTCCCTGGAGTTCTATATAAGGCTATCCAAAGCTATTTTGAACAATTCTACTACTAACTACCTGCTATCAGCAAGTATTCTCATGCATATCTCATATTAGCTTGTACAACCAATAGGAGTCCAATATCCCTTGCTAATACGCTGTGATGCCTTCTGCAACAGTCTTGGATTCAATTCGTATTAGCCTATTAGCTATTTGACAACTTTTACACATTCCACAACACAAAATCCATTTCTCATGTATAGTCGATATCTTTCGCTTTCGCATAAGTCGACTGCACTGCGACTCATCGTCGAAAAGCAAATCGATATCTTCGGTACTTCGCATTTCTGGACTGCACTGCGACTTATGCGAAATAGCCACAGTCCACACACAAAAAAATGGGATCCGAAGATCCCATAATTATTTATGTGTGTTTACTTACACGTCATAATAACTGTAATATTTATTAGGATAAACTTCTTGTAATTCTTTTAAAGACATACCTGTTGTATCCTCAATTAAAACAAAATCTGTTTCAGGTCTATATATCAAAGCACCTTCACCAAAACCATAACCATGACCACCTAATAATTTATTATTATATGTGTAAGTATGTAATCTTCTTTGATACATACCACCATCAGTTTCTGTGATTTTTACTATTCCTGTCTTTTCAAGATTTTCTTTTGTATTCATATTTACTCCTTGTTTTTAATTCTTGTTTAGCTTGTTCAAGTCTTTTATTTTCTTTATCAGTATTTAAAACTGACATTATACTTAATGCTTTTATCATGTTTTTAAGTTCCCATGTTGCATATTGTTTCATAATTTATTTACTCCTTTTTAATTAATACAAGACTCATTCTATCTCAGCTTTCCATAAAAGTAAAGGAGTTTATTAAAAATAATTAAATTAATTTTTTACTACTTCGCAGGAGTCCACTCTCAGTCAGACTCTGTCGAAACGCCGAAAGATGGATAAATAAATGAGCATGCATGCATCCCATGCACACATCCACATGCATCCCATGCACACATCCACATGCATCCCATGCACACATCCACATGCATCCCATGCACACATCCACATGCATCCCATGCACACACACACACGGATGCACACACACACGGATGCACACACACGGATGCACACACATTGCGGAACTGTGTCGTTGCACAGTGTCTGTTGCAGTCTGTGGTTGTTTGGATAATTCAGCAAGGGCGAAAGTAAAGGAGTTTATAAAAAATGTGCTCCAGTGCGTCTGGAATGCTCTAAATGAAAATGGCACCCGAAGGTGCCATTATCTGGGGGAAAGTATAGTTTAAAGAACTATACTAAATCTGCCGTCGTCGTCAGACAACACATTACCTATAGCAAGGACAGAAATTAATTTAGGACTATAAATATCCTTAATCATTTTCTTAGCGACTTTTTTACCAAGTCTAACGTGTATACGATTAGACGATTTAAAAACGCTTTCGGCTTCGCCATCTTCGTTAAAACAACTTTCGTCGTAGCCACCAAGATCGGTAGAAATTGCAACACTGGTGCATTTACGCATACCGATAACACAAAGAACTTCGTCTTGTGTTAAGAATAGACGATCGCTTTTAGTTTCCTGCATTTCTTCAGGATTATCGCCGTATCCTTTAAGTTCCATTCTAGGCTCTATAGCCTTTTGTATTTTTTGTATTAGTTTTGCTTTATTCATTTTTCGCTCCTTTAAATTAAATACAAGACTCATTCTATCTCATCTTTTTACAAAAGTAAAGGACTTTTTTAAAAAAAGTTAAATTATTTTTATTAAATGTGGACAGTTCGAAACGAGGAGTATATGAAAACTCTTTTTCCAAACTGTCCACGACGAGTGTGTTGAACGAGATTAGGAGGACAGGAAATAGGTCTCGTTCAACTTTACTAATAGCGAAGCACCACTCACAGTGCTCACTGGTATTAACCCTATTCCTGTCTGAAACTTAATGTTGTTGCATCAAATAAAATTTTGCTGATAACGACAAACAATCTATGTTTGCGTCAGCAATCTTTTGAACATCTTCTCTTTTACACCAAGAAAAACCCAAATGAAGTTTGTCACGTTCTTCTTTCGGAAGATCTGCTAGTCGCATATCTTTCCATATTGAACGTAGTTCGTCAATCTCGTTGGTTTCTTGCTTTTCTTCTTCGACAGTAAGTTCGCCGTCAAATATATTATGTGTAAATTTTTTCATAGTTCCTCTTTTTCTACGAATTTCTTTTCCACTCCATATCTCCACCATTGACAACCTTTTTCGATTTGTTTTGCTTTTAGATGTTTTCTTAACAATATTATTGCCTCTACGAAATCTAACTCCATGACATCTTCCCAAACCTGAAGATTGCGTGGTTGATACAACCATGTTTCTTCTCGTATTGAACATTTTTCATCATAAAGTTTTGCGACATCGTTATCTGCAACATCGTGTATTTTCATCATATCTTTTAGTTTCATATTTTTCTCCTATATAATTAATATTCCATCATTCTATCTCAGTCTATTACAAAAGTAAAGGACTT